>Ga0315279_10001066_pt1 | contig 47342 bp, 49 predicted proteins | sample YL17G06_20_MG_FD_203694 | JGI IMG/M metagenome (GOLD analysis project Ga0315279, IMG submission 203694) | Sediment microbial communities from Yellowstone Lake, YNP, Wyoming, USA - YL17G06_20 | ecosystem: Environmental > Aquatic > Freshwater > Lake > Sediment | place: USA: Wyoming | collected...
TAGGAATTTTTATTGTAAATAGAGTAAAAAAAATAAAGTTGGTAGTTTGGCTGTCATAGCAATCTTAGTAAGAAATTACCTTAGACCCAGAACTTTGCGCCCTATCCTTTTGGATAGTTTACCCTTTACAACTTTTATATTTGTTAGCTTTATTCTCTTCTACTATATTATTCCCCAATTTGGAAGATTTTAGACAAGATTGTATTTTATTAAAGATTAACCGACAATCATATAAACAACTAAATACCCACAAGTCCTTAAGTTTACCACTTAGTTTATGAGTCTTTAACTGAGGATCAAAGGGATCTTTTAAAATACCTACTACCTCTGATCAGATGGGAAAACTATGACAGTATTATTTTCTTTTTTTAAATTACATGTACATCGGCTAACAATAAACACATCTCTTCCCTCCCCCTCGCATGAGGAGGACTAAGGTATCTTTAATCCAGTAAAAACTGCTCCCGAAAATAAAAGTTTGCCAGCTTCAGATACTCCAATACCACCAACTTAATATCTTCTCTATCCTTCCACCATTGATTAACATTAAAAGGGTCATACTTACTTGGACTAGAATAGATACTTATCTCTCTATCCAAACCGCTCAAGGCCTTTCTAAATATCCTTTTAGATCTGCCAGAATGATATTTTGAAGTGACTAATATGATTGATTCTATTGCTCTATTATTCCTAATATATTCTCTAATGATCAACGCTTCGTCCTGCGTGCTTTTGGCATTGCCTTCAAGGATTAGTATATTTTCCTCTGGAACTCCTAAGTCTATTGCAACCATCTTGCTTAATTGAGCATCTCCTGGCGGTATTTCTACTCCTCTTTCCACAAAGATATCGTAGCCAACCCTATAGCTATTAACAAAAACTAGTTTGTCAGAATATCTTTCATTATATATATCCACTGCTTGCAGTATCCTGTCAGGTACGCTTCCCGTGAGAACTACAATCATATCACTTTCTTGCAATTCATCTTCAGTTACCAACCATTGGCCTAAATTAGGCATTAGAAATACGCTTACAAAAATAAAAAAAACAAAAAGTATCACCAAAATAGTCGTTCTCTTTTTGCCAGTAAATATACTATATTGTTTCATTCCCGCTTTTTCCCTTGTTATTCCTATTCCTTTATTATCATTCCTGTGCAAACAAGAATCCAGAACATTACCGCTATCCGCTAACTTGCATTTTTCTCAACTGGTAAACTGGCTAACAGGGTAACTGGCTAACTATTCCTCCCAATTCCCTCTTTCAACTTTTTCACCACATAATCTATCTGCTCTTCCTTTAAATTATTAAAAAATGGTAAGGCGATCGTCCTTCCCGCCACATCCTCAGTAACCGGAAAATCTCCTTCCTTATATCCAAACATCTCACCATAAAAAGGTTGTAAATGAATAGGAGTAAAATAGGGTTTACACTGTACCCCTTCCTGGTTTAAATACTGCATGACTTGATCCCGGTTGATCCCGTTCTTAAGACGAATGACATAGACAAACCAGCTTAAACGGGTAACATAATCAGCAATATATGGAATCTCTACTTCTTCGATCTCCTCTAATTTTTGGTTATATTGTTGAGCTACTTGATTTCTCTTATTGATTATTTCCTCTAACCGGTTTAACTGGGAACAACCTAAGGAAGCAGCCAATTCATCCATACGATAATTGTAACCTACGCGTATATGACTAAGCCATTCTCCGCTGATTCCCCTTCCCTGACTTCTCATGCTTTGGCAAAGCTGTGCTATTTTTTCATCATCTGTAATAATGATTCCGCCTTCTCCGGTACTTATCTGTTTATTCGGATAAAAGGCAAAGACACCTACTTCTCCCAAATTTCCTGCCTTTTTCCCCTTATATTCCGACCCCAAAGCTTCTGCTGAATCTTCAATCAATCTTAAGGAATATTTATCAGCCAGTTCTTTGAATCGATCCCACCGGGCAGGGTGGCTAAAAACATCCACTACCAATAAAGCTTTAAGTTTTGAGATTTCTTCCTTTTTCATGGAGCGAATTTTCGATTCTACTTTTTCCGGATCTAAATTCAGGGTATCCGGCTCAATATCTACAAATATCGGTATCGCTCTCTCAAATAACAAGCAATTACTGGAGGCAATAAAGCTAAAGGGTGTGGTGATAACTAAATCCCCTTCTCCAAGCCCCAAACTTCTCACCATCAAATGAAGGGCGCCGGTGCCGCTATTAACCGCTACGGTATATTTTCTGCCCATATACTCAGCCATTTTCTCCTCAAACTCTACAATCTTAGGTCCTATACTCAAGAAACGACTCTTTAAAACATTAATAACCCCCTGAATGTCTTTTTCATCAATATCCGGCCTTGATAAAGGCACCTGCATCTGCATCATAATATTATTCCTCCCCTTTATTCCTATCTTTTAAAATATCTCTTAATTTCAACTCTTTCTTTCTAATAATCTAACTTTTCTAATACTATAAAATAATCCAATTCCCAAAATAATTAAAAACACCCAACCAATATTAACATTTACAGTAAATAGTACAGCATTAAACCCAAAAATTATACTCACTAAATACATAACTAAAACAGTATTTTTATGACTAACTCCGCAACTCATTACTCGATTATAAAAATGGTTCAAATCACCTGTCAAAAAAGACTTTCCTTCACGAAATCTGTATAAAAAAGTTAAAAAATTATCCAGGATAGGAACCCCCAAAATTAAAATAGGAATAATAAATCGAATTAAATTATATGGTTGATTAGTAAAAATAATCATTAAAGTTGCCAAAAGAAAACCAAGTAACATACTACCACTATCACCCATAAAAATATTAGCCGGATAAAAATTATGCTTCAAAAACCCCAATGAACTTCCAATTAATATTAGTGATAATAACATGCCAAGTTCTTCTCCTTGTTGCCAAAAGATAATTAAAAAAAATATTGAGCAAATAGTAGTTATCCCTGCAGCTAATCCATCTAACCCATCTATCATATCCATTGCGCTATAAGAGCCTACCACATATATAATAGTAAAAATAAACGAAAACCACAAATTTGGGAATAAATTCATTCTTACACCATAAAAAAATAGGATTAAAGCTGCAATACTTTGTATTATTAATTTAGGTAAGGCTTCCAATTTTTTAATATCATCTATAAATCCTACTATAAAAACAATAGTTCCTCCTAAAAAAATTCCTATCATCTTATTTTTTAAAAATGTAATATTTAATCTTCCATAAAAATAATATATCAAAATAATCGATATTAAAAATGCCACATAAATAGCCAAACCACCTAACCTTGGGATAGGCTCACTGTGTATTTTTATCTGATTAGGCTTATCAATTGCACCAAGGGAAGGTGCAATATTTTTTGCAAGAATTGTAAATAAGTATGCTACAAACAATGAAATAAAAAAAATAATAAAATAATATATCATAATTAAATATTCCAATTTTTTCTCGTATTATATTAATTTTTTAAAACGTCCACCCGCTAATTTAATTAGTCCCCATATAGAACCGAAACCATAGGAAAAATGTAAAGTAGCAAAAGATAGTATCACAGGAATAAAATATTTAAAACCCTTTTTAAAAGATATTCCAAGGGAAAATAATATATTTGATATTAAGTAAGCTACAAAAACCAAAACAAATAAATATATAAAAGGTCTATAAATAAACGATAAAATCAAACTACCACAAACTGATAATATAAAAAAGAATGGAATTAAATGTCTTATAGAAAAAGGCATCTTAGCAAATTTAGTACTATAAACGACCCAAAAACCATTTGAGAAATTATTTTTTGCTAAAGCTCTTAAAGTAGAACGAGCATAATAATAACTTACAATATCCGGTACTAAAAGAATTTTTCCTCCTGCTTTTTTTAATCTTAAGTTAAATTCTATGTCTTGGTTTCTAATTAATTTTTCATTAAATAATCCAATCTTCTTAAATACTTCTTTTCTATAACAACCACCAAATACTGTATCTACATATTTCAATTCTTTTGAGCCTATTTTATAATGAGCATTACCAACGCCAAATGGATGAGATAGGGCTAAAACAATGGATTTTGCAAGTATTTTTGTATTCCCCGGCAATACAACTAATAATCCTCCTACATTATCTACATTATATTCATATAAATAATTTACGGATTTAGAAATATAATTTTTTCCTATAGTAGAATGAGCTCCTATCATCATAATAATATCTGTTCTAGAATTATTTATACCTAAATTACAAGCATATGGGGTAGTTTTTTTTGGATTTTTTAGAATTTTAATCGATAGAAATTTTTTTCTGTAATTTTCTACTATTTGTATCGTTTTATCTTCACTTATTCCATCTACAACAATAACCTCAAGATTATCTATCGGATAATCTTGCTCAATAATTGAATTAAGGCATTTAGCAATATATTTTTCTTCATTACGACAAGGAATTATAATAGATATTTTATATTTTTTATAATTAATACCACTATTTTTTTTCTGATTTTTAATCATTTTTTCTTTCTAAATATTAATGTTATAAAATTTTGTTAATATATTACTATTTTAATATACAAAAATTTTAATTAGCTATACTATTTTGAAAAATTTATAACACACAACAATTTTTTTGATTTTTTTAAAACATCCTTTACAATTTTTCAATTTTATTATTACTAATTTTCATGGCATTCCTCGTATCAAATACAGCCTTAGCATTCTTAGCTACCATATCATAATCAACTTTGCTATGTGCTGTCGTAATAATTAATATATCTTTTTCTTTGATTTCTTTTACTGTTAATTCTTTTAAAGATTTATATACTTTCCCATTTTTTGTAAATTTAGGGATATATGGGTCATAATAAGATACAATAGCCTTTTCTTCTTCTAATTTTTTAATTACTTCTAAAGCGGGAGATTCGCGTAAATCATCAATATCCTTTTTATAAGCTATACCCAATAGGAGGACTTTAGCTCCATTTAGAGATTTTTTTAATATTTGGGAAAGAATTTTGGCTGTTCTTTCTACCACATATTCCGGCATATACTTATTTATTTCCCCGGCTAATTCAATAAGCCGGGTATGGTAATTGTATTCTCGAGCCTTCCATGTAAGATAAAAAGGGTCAAGAGGAATACAATGTCCCCCTATTCCCGGACCAGGATAAAAAGGCATAAAACCATAAGGTTTAGTCTTGGCTGCTTCTATAACCTCCCAGAAATCAATTCCCATCTTATGGCAAAGAATAGACATCTCATTAGCCAGGGCAATGTTGGTATATCTAAAGACATTCTCATAAATTTTCTCCATTTCCGCTACTTTGGTAGAAGAGACAGGATATACTTTGCCTTGAATAATATTACTATAAAGACATGAAGCAACTTCGGTGCAATCGGAAGTTATTCCTCCTACTACTTTAGGGGTATTTCTCACTTTATACCAGGGGTTACCAGGATCAATTCTTTCCGGAGAAAAAGCCAGAAAGAAATCCTTGCCACATTTAAGGCCAGATTCTTTCTCGAGAATAGGCTTTATCAGTTCTTCAGTAGTACCGGGATAGGTGGTTGATTCAAGGATTACTAACATACCTTTATGAAGATATTTGGCAATATTCTCGGTAGATTTTTTTACATAAGAAAGTTCGGGTTGCTGGTAGGCATCTAAAGGAGTAGGAACACAGATACAAATAGTATCTACATTTTTTACAAAAGAAAAATTAGAAGTTGCTCGCAATAAGCCTTTATCTACTACTTCTTTGAGATCCGAATCTACAATATCACCTATATAGTTATGCCCCTCATTTACCCAACGAATTTTTTTCTCTTGCACATCAAAACCGATAGTTTTATAACCTGCTTTTGCCTTTTCTACAGCAAGAGGAAGGCCTACATAACCCAGGCCAATTACTCCAAGAATGGCAGTTTTGTTTTTAATTTTATTTAATAGCTGCTGCTTTAATGGATTTTCATTTTTTTTCATATTTTTTTACCTTTCAATTGTTAATTACAACATCACTTCAAAATCTTCAGACCTTATGTTTAAATCTTCGTTATAACTTATAGCTCTTGAATACTTTTGAGATTTATAAGCCATTAGGATTATGCTCAAAGACTTTTTCCCTTCATCCCCATCTATTAATGGGGTACAATTATTTCTAATTGAATCTATAAAGTTTTTATAAAGAAGACTATGGCCATTACCATAGACATTCTTAATTTCCGAATTATATTCTTTTTGTATTTGTTCAAGGGATTCTTGCTTATCTTTAAAATCCCAGACTAATATTTTATTTACGGCTAATCCACCAATTACTACAGTCCCTTTTTCTCCTAATATAGTAAGCGTTTCTTCCAAATTTTTAGGATATACACAGACAGTCCCCTCAATATTTCCTATAGCACCATTTTTAAATTTAATAATTATACTTCCATAATCCTCAGTTTGAATATAAGGATGCAGATAATTTCCAGTCTGTCCATATACAGAATCAATTTCACTATCTATCATCCATTGAAGAAGATCGATATTATGAGTACACTGATTTATTAGACATCCTCCATCTAATTTCCAGGTACCTCTCCATTTAGCTTTATCATAATATTTTCTATTTCTGTTCCATAATATACGGGCAGTTCCGGCAAATATTCGACCAAATCTTTTTTCATCAATTGCCTGTCTTAGTTTTTGAATAGGAGGATTAAATCTATTCTGATAACAAACTGCTAATTTTAATCCATTCTTTTGAGCTTTTTGAATCATCCTATCCACATCAATAATTGACATTGCCATCGGTTTCTCCACTAGAATATGCTTTTTTGAATTTAAGCAATCAAGAGAAATCTCAGCATGATAGCCTGACTCGGTGCAAATAGCACAGACATCAATATTTTCTTTATTTAGCATCTCTTGATAATTTTTATATACTGTTGGCATTTTTATTGTTAGATTTTTGTCCTTCTTCTTCTTTATATATTCATCTGCTTTCTGTTTAGCCTTATTTTTTAAAATATCACAAACCGAAGTAAGTTCAGCCTCTTCAAAATTATCAAGAAGTGCCTTTATATGATTTGTGGATATACGACCACAGCCTATTAGGGCAAATTTCAATTTTTTCATTTTTCACCTGATCTCGATTGATCTATTAGCTAATTAAAAATTGATTAATTGACTAATTGATATAAAGTTCAGCAATTTTGCTTACCACATACTCTTGTTTTTTTTCAGTAAGTTCGGGATACATGGGGAGGGCTAAAACCTTCTTGCTTGCCTCTTCGGCAATAGGAAAATCCCCTTCTCTATAGCCAAGATATTTAAAACATTCCTGTAGATGTAAACATAAAGGATAATATATATTGGTACCTATTCCGTTTTCTTTTAAATATTCTTGTAATTTATCTCTATCTTCCACAAATATTACATATTGATGAAAAGTGTGTTCTTTATGATATCTAATGCCATGGATATCTTTTACGGGAAGCCTTATTTTATCCAATAGTTTATATTTTTCAAATAATTTCTGATATCTACAGGCAGCTTGAAATCTGTCTTCTAACCATTTATCCAATAATTTAAATTTAACATTTAATATAGCTGCGTGGATTTCATCAAGTCGAGAATTAATTCCTACAAATCTATGATAATATTTTAGTTTTGCGCCATGAGATCGAAATATTTTACAAAATTCAGCATATTTTTCTGAAGAGGTTATAATAATGCCCCCATCACCATAAGTGCTAAGATTTTTGGTAGGAAAAAAAGAAAAAGTACTTAAATCGCCATAGCTTCCCGATTTTTTTCCTTTGTATTCAGAACCAATTGATTGAGCACAATCTTCTACTACTTTTAAATTATATTTGTGGGCAATATCCATACTCTCATCCATTTTACACATTTGACCATATAAATGGACAGGGATAATTGCTTTTAGTGGTTGGCCAGTTTGACGATTCACCAATTGACTTGTTTTATCGAAACTACAATTAGTTTCAATAAATTCTCGGAGTTTTGTGGGGTCAAGATTAAAAGTTTGAGGATCAATATCAATAAATATTGGGGTAGCCTCTGCTCTTACGATGCTTCCGGCAGTTGCAAAAAAAGTAAAGCTGGGAGATATAACACTATCTCCTTTTCTTACCCCTAGGGCTTTTAGAGCAATATATATAGCATCTGAACCATTAGCCACGCCAATTCCATATTTGGTATTTGAATATTTTGCTAATGTGCTCTCTATTTTTTTTACATTTTCGCCGTTTATAACTATTCCTGATTCTAAAACAGCTTCAATAGCTGAACTAATTTCTTTTTTGATTGTATGATATTGTGTTATTAAATCAAGTTGAGGTACTTTCATTTTTCGCCCTCTTTGTTATCTTTTAATAATTACATATACTTTTTATCTCGCACTATATCCCCCATCCACAATTAAATTAGTCCCAGTTATCCACCTTGAAGCGTCAGACAACAAAAAAGTACAAGCAGTAGCAACATCTTCTGGTTTTCCTAAACCTAATGGATGCATATCTATAATTGATTTTCTTGATTCTTCCGAAAGTTTTTCCAACATTTTATTCGACAGTTCTGTTTCTACTAATCCAGGAAGAATACAATTAACCCTGATATTTTTCTTGGCTAATTCCAATGCCATCGCCTTTGCTCCTGAGATTAATGCTCCTTTTGAGCTGCAATAAGCAATTTTCCCCGCCTGTCCTAAAATTCCCATAACAGAAGAAATAAATACAAAACTTGCCCCATTTTTGTTTAAATATTTTTTATTAGAAATAATCTTAGCCAATTCAAATCCTGCAATTACATTTACAGAAAAAATCTCTTCATAATAAAAGGGTTGCATGCTCCTTAATGGTAAAGTCATTTCTATCCCTGCAGAATAAACAAAACCATATATTCTGCCGATTTTATCTACAGCAGTATTTACAACTTCTTCTAATTTAGTATATTCAGTAATATCCTGAGGAATAATCAGATGATTTCCTTTATCTAATTTATTAAAAGTATCTTTAAGTCTTTCTTCATTGCGTGCAATTAAAATTACATTGGCTCCTAATTGGCTAAAAATTACGGCACATTGTCTTCCAATCCCCGAAGAGGCACCAACTATAATGATATTTTTATTTTTTAAATTAAAAATAGGATTCACTCCAAGCTCCTTTTAAAATACTTTTGCTTTACTCAAAATGCTTTTTTCCGATTAAGTCCTTTAAGCTATTAACCGTAGTAACTTTTGCAAAATCCGATGATGGTATCTGTTTACCAAAATTCTTATCAATCATCGCAATAATAGACAATACACTTAAAGAGTCATATTCTTCTAAATCTTTTAAATTAGTCTCTAAAGTAATTTTTTGATCTTCATCTTCTATTTCTAAAGCATCTTTTAATTCGTTTATAAAATCTTTGATATTCATTTTTTCCATTATATCTTTCTCCTTATTATATAGTAATTATCGTACCACCCCAAGAATAACCTACTCCAAAACCTACTAAAAGAATTTTATCTCCTTTTTTAATCAGTTTATTATCTAATACATCCTTTATAGCTATAGGAATAGTCGCAGAAACAGTATTTCCAGTATTTAATAAATTTAAATAATATTTTTCTTTGGGAATCCCAATTTTTTTTCTTAAATATTCATTTATATATTTATTAGCTTGATGGAAGATTATATAATCTATCTCCTCTAAAGAAATATTATTTTTTTCTAATGTTTTTGACACTAATTTTGGAACAGCTTTAATAGTAAAATTAAAAATTTCTGGACCGTTCATATAAAGATCATTATCTGTCCTGATACTACCAGAACCTTCATCTATCTCCTTAGCATTGGGATTATATCTATTTCTTAATCCTCCATTGGGTACAATAAGATTCTTATAACCACTTCCATCGGTACCTAAAACAAATTCACCTATCTGTTCTTCTTCTGATTGTTCAATAATAGTAGCTGCAGCAGCATCTCCAAATGTAGCTCTATTGCTTTTATCTTTATAATTGATATATGCAGAAATTGTATCTGATGTAATTAATAAAATATGGCTTGCAATCTTTGATATTATCAGAGATTTTGCCAAAGCAAGTCCATAGACAAAACCAGAACATCCTAAATTATAATCAAAAGCCCCCATGTTTTTATTTAAACCTAATCTATCTTGTAAAATGCAAGCTCCAGAGGGTAGATAATATTCCGGACTTTGAGTGCAAAAAAGAAGAAAATCTATTTTATCTTTATCATAATTTTCCAAGATTTTCTTTCCAACTATTAAGGCTAAATCTAAGGCAGTTTCATCTTCTTTGACGATATGTCTTTCTTTTATGCCAACTTTTTCCTCAATTTTATTAATATTTAAACCTGGAAATTCATTTTCTAAATCATTATTAGATAATATTTTTTTAGGTAAGTAATATTCTATCTTTGATATTTTTACAGCCATAATTTATAAAAATCCTTTAAAAAATTTAATAATCTTTATTCAAAATGCTTTTTTCCGATTAAATCCTTTAAGCTATTAACCGTAGTAACTTTTGCAAAATCCGATGATGGTATCTGTTTACCAAAATTCTTATCAATCATCGCAATAATAGACAATACACTTAAAGAGTCATATTCTTCTAAATCTTTTAAATTAGTCTCTAAAGTAATTTTTTGATCTTCATCTTCTATTTCTAAAGCATCTTTTAATTCGTTTATAAAATCTTTGATATTCATTTTTTCCATTATATCTTTCTCCTTATTATATAGTAATTATCGTACCACCCCAAGAATAACCTACTCCAAAACCTACTAAAAGAATTTTATCTCCTTTTTTAATCAGTTTATTATCTAATACATCCTTTATAGCTATAGGAATAGTCGCAGAAACAGTATTTCCAGTATTTAATAAATTTAAATAATATTTTTCTTTGGGAATCCCAATTTTTTTTCTTAAATATTCATTTATATATTTATTAGCTTGATGGAAGATTATATAATCTATCTCCTCTAAAGAAATATTATTTTTTTCTAATGTTTTTGACACTAATTTTGGAACAGCTTTAATAGTAAAATTAAAAATTTCTGGACCGTTCATATAAAGATCATTATCTGTCCTGATACTACCAGAACCTTCATCTATCTCCTTAGCATTGGGATTATATCTATTTCTTAATCCTCCATTGGGTACAATAAGATTCTTATAACCACTTCCATCGGTACCTAAAACAAATTCACCTATCTGTTCTTCTTCTGATTGTTCAATAATAGTAGCTGCAGCAGCATCTCCAAATGTAGCTCTATTGCTTTTATCTTTATAATTGATATATGCAGAAATTGTATCTGATGTAATTAATAAAATATGGCTTGCAATCTTTGATATTATCAGAGATTTTGCCAAAGCAAGTCCATAGACAAAACCAGAACATCCTAAATTATAATCAAAAGCCCCCATGTTTTTATTTAAACCTAATCTATCTTGTAAAATGCAAGCTCCAGAGGGTAGATAATATTCCGGACTTTGAGTGCAAAAAAGAAGAAAATCTATTTTATCTTTATCATAATTTTCCAAGATTTTCTTTCCAACTATTAAGGCTAAATCTAAGGCAGTTTCATCTTCTTTGACGATATGTCTTTCTTTTATGCCTATTTTTTTCTCAATCTTTTTTGGGGACCAATCGGGAAATTGTTTTGCTAATTGATCATTGGTAACAACTTTTTCTGGTAAATAATATTCTATATTGGTTATTTTTACTCCCATAGTAAATTCCTTATTTAATATTTTAAATTTTATACAAATTTTTAAATATTATGTATCTTATTTTTTGTTTAACTTAATTTTTTCATTACCTTCTCCAAAGATTCTGAATCACATACATTACATACTTTTGCCTTGGGTAATATCTGTTTGATCAGTTTTTTTAATACGTTTCCCTGACCAACTTCTATAAAATAATTAATCCCTTCTAAATTCATCCTTTTAATAATATCTACCCATTTTATGGGATAAGTCACCTGTTCTATTAAGGCATCTTTTATCTCTTCTTCTCCTAATATTAATAATTTTTCGATTACCTCGGTCTTGCCAGAAACCACAATCTGATAAGGAGAATTATAATTAACTACCTCTATGATTCCAAACTTAGAAACCTTTTTAATTAATTCTTCTATCTTATCTTTCTGTAAGCTGATAATTACAGCCATAGAGCCAGTACCAAGAGGAGTAGCAGTTTGCATATATTGCCCCCTTTTTCTGACTAATCTAACTGCTTCTTTAAATTCAATTGATGATGCAGCTACTAATGCAGAATATTCTCCTAAACTATGGCCATCTACTATATCAGGATTAATATTATTCTTTTGAAGCAGCTTATATAAAATTATGCTCATAGTTAACATTGCCGGTTGAGCATTTATAGTTTTAGTTAACCCTTCTTCTGGTCCTTCTAAACACAACTTCTTTAAATCAACCCCTTCATCTTTAAGAGTTATATTAGCCTCATTAAATAATTTATCAGCCTCTTTATAATTTTTTATTAAATCTTCCCCCATCCCAACCTCTTGTGAGCCTTGACCGGGGAAGACAAAAGCAATTTTTGACATATTTTTATATTAACTTTTAATTATTATATTGCAAATTTCTTCATGATGTTCAAATACAAATTATTACATATTTAGAATTAATGTCTCTTACATCTAATATTTATCTAAATATATGTTATTAAATAAGTCTTAAGTTATTTTCCGATGTATTAATATCTATTTTTTTAAAAACATAACACTTCTATTCTATTATATGCTGTTTATATTTTTCCTAACTTAAGATTTTGGTAATGTTTTAAACTTTTAGACCTTTCAATCGCAAAAAAACCACTTACTTTCATATTTGCAGGAATGTTCCTTATAACTACAGAACCCAAAGCAATATGAACATTATTTCCAATATTAACACGATTTTTGATTACCGAGTTCGGTCCTATCCATACATTTTTACCTAAATTACAGTGCCCAGCAACAACTGAATTAGCTACAACTACAGTATTTTCCCCAATTGAATTACCATGCCCAATTGTTACACAACTCCCTATAATAGTTCCATCACATATTAATGTATTATACCATGGCGTTATGCCTTTTGATATTACATTATTATTCATTATTGTGACATTTCTACCAATTTTAAGGTATCCTGCATGAGGTAATATCATTCTTTTTCCTTTTATCGTAACCAATTCAAGAGTGTCAGCTCCCAATATTGTACCAGAGCCTATTCTCGCGTAATCACCTATCTCTACATTTGACTTTATTATTACATTATCATCTATAATAACATTTTTACCAATTATAACATTTTCTTTTGAAATTACTGTATTTTTACCAACTTTTATAGATTTATCAATTTTGCTTTGAAATTTGTTGCCAAAAAATTGTGTATTCTCATAAAGATATTTATGAATCGCAAAAAAACATTCTTTTGCATCTTTACAAATTATTATCCCTCCATCATAAACTAGGAATAATTTATCTTTATATACTTCTTTATTTACTATTAGGGCAGCTGACTTAATCATTTGCGAATCAATATATTCAATTCCTGCTAGATATCTCAAAGAATTAATACTAGTCTTTCTTTCGGATCCAATAATTGAAAATTCCGCATCTCTTACAAGTTTATTTTCATAATCCATTTTATAAAGTAAATTAGAAACTTCACTTAAATTCATTTTTAAAACACTCCAATCTTAAAGAATAAAATTTACTAAAATATAAATTTTAATTATTATGAATTAATTGTTAAATTGATTAGCAATTACTTTTTATAAATTTATGTTTCATGAAATCTTATCTACTATTAAGACATTATTAGAAATAGATGAGCCAATATAGATAACTGCATTTGCTCCAATTAAGCAATTGTTACCAATTCTAGCGTAAGGAAGATTTTTTTCTTCTTTAAAGATACTCAAACTTGCCCTCATAGGATACTTTCCAATTACTGTATTATCATCAATTCTAACATTATCACCTATAGTAGTACCTTTTCTAATGATTACATTATAACCTATTTGGCAATTATCACCAATGGTTGCATCTTCTTCAATAACTATATTTTAACAAAAGCTATATCTTTTTCTAATTTCGCTTTATCACTTATAAAATTTGACATATATAAAAATCATTTTTTTTGTAATAATAAAATCAAAAATTAATAAATTTTATTATTTTTTAATTCTAATCAATTTTAATAGATATTAATGATAATTTTTACAAAGTTATTGAATTATTCATTTTTTATTTTCTAATTCTTCAATAGCTTCCCTATAATTTATAAATTCGAATCCATTACTTTTTAAATGTTCAATTACCCAAATATACCAATCTTTCCAGCTCTTAAAGCTGTTACTAAAATATCTATCATGAAATAAAAAAGTAAAATATTTCAAATTTTTCTTAAAAGCTTCTTCTATCATTTCTTTAGTTGTTTCTTTTATCTGTTTTAGATTTTGATTTTGGTAATGAGAATTTCTATTAACTATATATCCGTCCATTAAACACAACGGAAACTCCCATAAATTTCCTATTTTAAAAGGATTTTTTAAATCATAAACTGAAGAGTCATAGATATAGCCAACTTTATCAAACATCTCAAAAGTTTCGTTGTTAGCTTTTAAATAATGCATTCGTATACCAAATCTATCTAAACCTGAGATCTTTTTAAAGGTCTCGTATTCTAATTTAATATCTGCATAACTCTCAAAAGCAATTCCATGAACTCCAACCTTAAATCCTTCTCCCAATATCTTTTTAATCCAGAATTTCGCATCTCTTAGTGAATAGGAAAGACCTCTTCCTTTTGAAACTCCAATAGAAAAGATTGAAGGAATATCTTTTTCTTTATCAAATTTCATAAGTTCTTCAAGATTATGCCATTTATTGTGAAAAAAGTCACTCAACCTACCCCTTATTTCAGAATAGGATATATATCCTAAACTAAATTCAATAAGACTTCTAATCCAAAATTTGGGAATGATTAGATCTTTCTTATGTTCAATTACTGAGACATGATCTACATCGTGAGATATTATAACTTTCATCAGAATAGTTCCCTTTTGTAAAATTTTAGTAGTATCTCTAAAGGTAGTTTTGCTTTATTTATCCTATAGTAAGGAACCAATTGTCCGCCAAATCCCCTAAAAAATATTTCAATCTGTGGAACCATTGAACCTTCAAAATCGAAATATTTAATTCCCAATTTTTTTGCAAATTTAATTGCTTCCCACACTGCTAAAGCTCCTGCTCCGTGATGGCTATTTTCACTATCATAACCACTAAGAAGATAATAAGCCGTGTTTTTATCATAAACACAAAATGTAGTGGCAGAGGGCTTTTTATTTTGAAAACTTATAAAACTAAAGCTATTGTCTTTATTTGCAAACTCAAAAAGAACTTTGTTTAAATAATATTGATTGATTTTCTTTTTTTGTCTTAAAAACGTTTTAAGCACTAAAGATTTAACTATTTCCAAATTATCGCTATATTTTGCAATTAATCCATCCTTTAATGCTTTATTTACATTATTTCTTCTCCTTGCAGACATTTCTTTACTTATATCTTCGCTAGATTTATCTAAATCTATAATATATGTATATCCTGGTATTACTTTAAATTTTCTCCAGATAAAAGGTTGGGTATCTATTATATCTTTATTTAAAGAAATGGAAATAATAGAATAAGGCAAATTTTCAAAAAAATTTGCCATTAAGAATAATGTTTCCTTCCATTTATTCATCACTGCTGCTGAATTTTCAGCTTTTATTTGTAGAAATGGTCCTATGGTTGGAGTAAAGGGAGGATTACGATAAATTGTTAAACCAAATCTCTTTTGTTTATAAAGATGAAACCCTCCAATTGAATTATTATCTTTATCGTAAATTCCATAAATTTGCACTTTATCATTAAACATCTTTAGCCAAGATAGCCTGTTAAAAATAGCACCTTCACTAATTGCTATTTTTTCATAATTCTCTTTATTTTTTTCAATTAATTTTTCTATTTTCACTTAATAACCTCATATATATAACTATATAAAAAATAAATGCAGATATTTTTTAAATAAGGAGTTTCCCTAATATCATCAGTCTCTGACTTGAAGGCTAACCCAAGAATAGCAATAATTTTATCTTTGACATTTTCTATTGTCCTTTCTATCTTTTCTACCATCTTCCATCTCTTCCCATAGCACTGGTAACCAATTGAATATCTGCACCTATTTTTTCACATAAATTAGCTATTTCATTTACATAACTTATCTTCATAGCTAAAAATGCATTAGAAGCATATTTTATCATCTCTACAGTTTCTAAGTTAGCAGTTATAAAAAGAATATCATTTAGCTTTAATATCCGATATACTTCCTTCATAATCTTTATTGCTTTATTGCTTTCACTTCCTATTACTATCTATCGGAATGCATAAAATTATATAAAGCCTTCCCCTCTCTTAGAAATTCCGGGTTAGAAACTATGTCAAATTTATAATTTAATTTATTATCTTTTAGAATATTCTGAATTATCTCTTTTACTTTCTTAGCAGTCCCTATAGGAACAGTAAATTTGTCAACTACCACCTTGTAATCATTCATATGATAGGAAATATTTTTTGCCACTTCAAAGACATATTTAAGATCTGCACAACCATCTTTTTTTTCGGAGTTCCCACGGTTATAAATATTACTTCACTATTTTCAACAGCATATTTTATATTAGTTGTAAATTCTATTCTCTTATAATGCCTATTTCTTTCTATTATTTCTTTTAGTCCTGGTTCATAAATAGGTAATTGACCTTTATTTAGAATATCTATTTTTTCTTTATCATTATCTACACAAATTATATTATTCCCAAAGTCTGCTAAACATACCCCAGTTAATAAGCCGACATAGACAGTACCGATTATTGATATTTTCATTTTACCTCCAAATATTAATAAAAAATTCTAAATAAAAATCAGCTTTACACTTCTTATTTATCAGTTATATTAGAAATAATAAATTTAAATTTACCTGCTCTTGTCCTTTTGATTTGGTTTACAAAGACTACTTTTATTGAAACCTTATTACCCAACCTTTCTTTTAACCTATCTTTTAATAAATTTAAATCATATTTATTGAAATTTTCAAGCTTAACCACTTTTACAATAATTTCATCCATTTTATTTTGAATTATTTGAACTTCCTGTATATTATTTACTAATTCAAAAACCACACTCATGGAAGCTGAACCTATATACTCTCCTTCAGGTGTCATTAACATATCATCCGTTCTCCCTTCAATACTCTTTATTAAAGGAAAATTTCTTCCACATGGACATTTCGTTTCATTTGTTAAAGTTACAATATCACCCGTTCTATATCTTAATAATGGCATTACAAAATTAAATAAATTTGTTCCAATAATTTCATATTTGTTTTCTGTTCCTACAATTTTTTTAAACTCTATAATTGATAATTCAGGATTAATATGTAATCTACCTTCTTCACATTCAGTAATATGTGCAACATTTTCTGCACCACTATACCCATTATATACTTTGCTATTAAAAGCTTTTTCAATATTTTTTCTTTGAATATCGAAAAGCGTTTCAGAGCTTACTAAAATCGCTTTAGGTGAGAAAACTTTTATTTTATATTTTAAAATATACTTAGCAAATATATCTATTGCCGATGTATAACCTTGTATAATTTTAGGTTGAAATTCATTATATTTTTTTACATAGTATTTTAAATTATTTTCATTCATATGAAATACAGAAAAAAGTAATTGATTATATGCTTTATTCCATCTCCAAAAAGGCGGTTTGGTTTGAGATATCGGAACAAATGCATCTACTCCATGGAGAAATGAAGCTAACTTATCCCCAGATTTTACTCCAGCCCAATGTTTAACTCTAGCTTCACCAAGAGCATAAATATTTCTTATAGCATCTTTAGTATAATAGATAACTAAAGGAGTTCCGGTAGTACCTCCAGTTGATTCTGCTACCAAATCTTTTCCTTCAATATTTTTTGATATAAAATCATCTCCAAACTTCTTAACTGTTTCCTTTTCCAATATAGGAATATTATTTAAATCTTCAATATATCTTATATCTGATGGTTTTAAATGATTCTTTCTAAATAATTTTCTATAATATGGAACCTTGTCATAAGCTATTTTTACTATATATTTCAATTTTTGTTCTTGATTCTCTTTAATAGTTTTCTTATCAAAATATTGACTTTTATCTAATTCATTAACATATTTATTGAAATTACCTCCATAACGCTGTTTTCTTATTCTAAACCCTTGCATAGTAACTGCTATGTTTTGCAAAGAGATTGGTAAAAATTTATATATTGTCATAAATTTATCTTTCATTATGATATCTCCTCTTTATTGCATTATAAATAATCTTATACAACACAGAGATAGAAAATTTATAAAAATTTCTAATTAAGAATTTAAAGTATTTATGTCTATCATTCCATATAGAATTTTTTAGCGTTTCTTTATAATTTGTACTTTTTACTAAATTGAGCAACTCTTCAGTTTGTAATAAATTGTAGGAATATTTTTTTATTTCTTTGTTTGTTGAAATTTCCGGTTGATAATTTTTATTAATATATATTGGAATTAATTCTACTTTATTTATTTGATTTTGCTTGAATATAATCTTTAGTATCATGCTTTTTTTAGTTATTTCCGAACACATATCTGAAACAAAGTTTCCGAGGCTATAAGCTATAATTCCTCCTTTATATTTTTCTACTGGTTGCGATACATGAGGATGATGACCTAATATTATATCTGCTCCAGCATCTATAATATCATGCGCAAAACTTATTTGAGAAATAGACGGCAAATTTATGTATTCATCACCCCAGTGTAATGAAATAATAATATAATCAACTTTCTTTTTAACTTTATTAATTTCTGATATTATCTTTTTTTTATTACCTTGCGAATAAAGAACTTTTGAATTATATTCTTCGTGTCTTAAAGAATAACCAAAAAATCCCAATTTAATACCTTTAGAGGATATGATCTGAGGTTGCAGATTATCGATTCCTACTACCCTAATTCCATTTTGCTGTAAAACACTAACAGTGTCAAAAAGACATTGTTTTCCATGCTGCTGAATGTGATTGTTAGCGACATTTAACACACTAAAATGTGCCCTTTTTAATTGCTCAATAAAGTCAGGCTTGCCTCGAAGTATTAAACTTTCATATGAATTCGTCTTCCCATAATCAGAAAGGATAGTTTCTAAATTTCCAAATACGATATCCGCCTTTGCAAAGACTTTCTCAACGTGTTCAAACACATACAGCCCATTTTTAACAGCACTACCTACTCCTATACCAAGAAAATGTGGATGATCACCTGCTATAATATCTCCAACTGCATCCATTATAATCATTTAGAATTATCCCCTTCAAAATATTTAACTAAATTCTGTGCTATAAGTTTTATGTTAAACTCTGTGCTTACTTTTTTATATCCCTGACGAATCAGTTTCTTTCTTAACTTATGGTCTGTTAATGCTTTTCTTATGGCTTCTGCTAGGGCTTCAGGATTTTTTTCAGGAACTAATATCCCTGAATTATCCTCTAACAATTCAGGTATACCTCCTGTTGCTGTAGATATAACAGGTATTCCATTGGCCATCGCCTCCATTAATGCTACTGGAATTCCCTCAGCTCTCTTTTCTAAAGGCAAAGTAATACTTGGCAAAACCAAAATGTCTATTTTATCTTCACTTAAGACGTTTATCACTTTGTTATGGGAAAGTTCTCCAACTAATTCTACTTCGTCATTCAATTTAAGACTGTTGATTAAAGCTTCTAGCTCCCTTCTCTCTTTCCCTTCCCCAATGATCAAGCACTTATAGTTAAACCCCTGCTGTTTTAAAATGTAACAAGCGTTAATAAGATATTTCTGGCCTTTTATTCTATCAAGCATGCCTATACATCCAATAATATTTCGCTTAGACTGTCTTATAGTCTTAGAAACTACAATATCATATGGTGGCACAGAAACTCCCATATGAAGAATAAAGACCTTATCTTGATAGCTTTGTCCCGCGATTCTAAGGAGATCTTCGCGTCTATGTTTGGATATCACTCTTACAAAACTTGCTGTTTTGACTTTCTCTTTTATCATGTTATTCCACAATATCATCCCACTGTGTGCTGTGAAGCTCCAAGGAATGCCTGTAAGCTGTGAAAAAATATAAGCTAAAGTGGAAGTGGTTGAAGACCAGTGGGCATGGATATGTTTAACGCCTTTCTCTTTAAGCAAATCAGCAATGTAGACTCCTTTAGGAAGCACGACAAGGTTCTTAGCTAAATTGCGCCAAGTTTGGGAATGACGGAGTATTGAACTCAGAACTTTCCAGAGACGTGGCTTGGTTAGAAATGAGGTAAAAAATATAAAAATCATTTTAGGGTTCATCAACGGTAACCATATAGTATTTTCCAAGAGGGTCTGTGCTTCTGGATGAAAAACTTCTTTAGTCGGAGAACGTGGAATAATTAAGAGGTCTACCTTAGCTTCTTTTATAACCAACATTTCATCTATAATAAAAGTCTCTCCTCGTCCATAAGGAACTTGAGCAGTAATGTAAGCAATCTTCATCATAATTTAACCTCTAAACTTTTTAAATAAAGTTCTTCATATTGCCGAGCAATCCGATTAATATCAAATCTCTCCAGGACTTTCTTCTGTCCTTATCTGTATACAATACTTTACCTTTTATTACAACATAAAAAGATCAACTCTTTTTATATCAATTCCATTATTAATGTCTTCTAACTGATAATTACTAAAACATATAATTTTAAAATATTTATTCACTACAGCATTTAAACCTTCTCCATATTCCAATATGGTGGAACAAAAACATCGGGATTTTGTTTAAACGTCTTTTTTATCCAATTAATATTTTTTTCCAAATCAGCACTTGTTTCTTTGGAGGATACATTTAAAAATTCACAGGGGTGTATAATATCCTCATTTAAATATTCTGAATAGTTAATATGATAAGCACCATGACTTCCTATTTTTACTTTAGCTAAAGCACTAAATTCCTTTAATATACTTACCGTCTTTGGAAATTTACCCTCAATTGTTATAATATTTTTTTCTGATTTATAAGATGAGAATTAACCATTGTGTCAAATTTGGATTTAGTTAATCTACAAAATTTTTTAACTCTATTAATTCTTTCTCTCTTTTCTCATCATTAATTTTCTTACCTTTTAAATACCCTTCACTGGTATAAGGCCAATCATCAATACGAATGGAAGTCATTGGTTTTGGCAAAAATATAAAATCTACATAATTAAGAAATATATAAAGAAGAAGGGAAAAAGGCTTAAAATTATATACACCTAACTGCCAGCCAGTATTGTTAAATGTATTACTTAATGGTTTAGAAAAACTGTTGCTCTCTAAAATTAATAAACTGTGATTCTCCTTATCAATTTTTACTAACTTTGTTATTTTTTTAATTATTTTTTTACTTTATAAAATATTCGAATAAACTTTTTACATTTACTTAATTTCATTCTAAAATTATGCAAAAAATCATATATAAGCATAAAAATATAATATCTACTTACAATAAAGTTAAAATTTTTATGTAGTTTTCCTCCATATCTTTTTTTATATAATTCATCCCCTCTGGTTAAATCATAAAAGTTAATATTTAAATGTTTATTGGAACATAAATATGAAATTGTATTATAAAGTAATACGCTTCCTATATGATAATCTTTAAAATCTGAATCCATAGCATTAATCATTATATATATTTTTTTACAATTGGGAGAATAAAATCCTAAATTAATCGCATAAAATTTGTATTCATCGCAAAAAAAAGCAAGAAAAATTTTGTCTTTTTTATACGCATCTTTGAAAATATCTTCCAAAAAAGAATTATAGTTTAAGTCAATATCAATTTTACCCAATTTAATTTGTAGACGATTATAATAAAGTTTTAAACAGTTATTTATACAATTAGCTTCTAATAAACTAGATATTCTTACATGAAATTTTAAGTTTTTACCAAAATTCTTAAATATTTTATTTTTAAAATGTTTTACTTTCTTTCTTGTATTTTTTCCTAAAGATGTAAAATAATCTACTTCATTATTATAAATCGGTATTTGATAACATTCACTCTCTATTTTAATATAGTATTTTCTAATGTAGCTTATAAAATTGCTTATCTTGCTAATTTCATTTATTTCATTTAAATTAAATATGAATTTATCATAATTTTTAGAAATCATTCCCCAAAAATTTCGGAAATCGGTAATTGAAATTTTTTGATTATATATGAAATTCAAATAATCAGCGTGTGTACCTATGCCTAAAAATTTTATCACTCGAAAAATTAAAAATTCTCTTCTTGTTACATAAGGAAATATTATAATCGGCTCATTATTTTTGTAGAATATAGCTAATTTTGCATTTCCTTTATAAATTAAATTCTTAATTAATCTTAAATTCCATTGAAAGCTCTGAAATGGAGTAAGTTCATTATTATTTAAATAAAGTTTATCCCATATTTCCTGATATCTAATCATTTTTTCTGCTGTAAGATTATCAATAATTTTAAGAGAATAAATATTGTCTTTCATTTATACCTTCAAGAAGTCTTTTTTCTTTCTCAATATCTGTCCAAGTAGCTTTCTCATCAGATTTATCAAACTCTTTATAATTACATTTACCCTTTCTTCCAATACACTCCTCCATTATTTTTATAGATTCATCAAGTCTATAAAGTTTATTACTCCCAAAATTAATTATTTCATAATTTAAAGGTCTCAAAGCTTTTATTTTTCCCCTCGCTATATCGTCAATATAGGTATAATCCCTCAGTTGACTACCATCATCAAATATCTCTAAGACAAGCTTTCCATAATCCGCTTGATAAATCTAAAAGAACTTATATTTGGTCTTCCTGCTGGTCTATAAATTGTAAAATTCCTTATCTATGAATTTGGACTAGTGATAGTAACTCTGTCCAGTCATTACTTTCGCTCGCAGTACGAATAAACAAGGCCATTTAGCCAGCTGTTTCATACTTCTTCGCACTTCTTTAATAGTTTAAAGTATAAAGTCTCGTATCCCCGGGCCGCCTGTGAAATATCAAATCGCTCAAGTACTTTACTTTGCCCTGCTTGGCCCATCCTTAGACAAAGGTCATGGTTCTTGGCCAGCCGCAAAATTGCTTGGGATAAAGCTTCTGGATCACGTGGCGGAACCAAGAATCCCGTCAGTCCATCTTCTACCAGCTCTGGCACCCCACCTACTCGAGTAGAAACCACAGGCTTACCGGATGCCATTGCTTCTAACACAGTTAACGGTAAACCTTCGTAGTCAGAGGGAAGCACAAACAAATCGCAATTAGCTAAAAGATTCGACACGTTATCCCGTAAGCCTAGAAAGGAAACTTTCTCTTGTAGCCCCTTTTCTGAAACGGCTCTTTCTACCGCTGGACGGAGCTCGCCATCTCCGACGAGCCAGAGCTGCATCCATGGGTATTCTTTAATAGATAGGTCAAACGCTTCTATGAGAAGAAGGTGGCTCTTTAGGGGCACAAAACTCCCGATGTGCAGCAACACCATTTCCTTTCCCTTTTCACCTCTTACTTGTCCTGCTGCTGAAACGAACCGTGCAATGGGGATACCATTATAGATTACCGGTGTCCAGATACCCCGACCATAGAAATCACGAACGGTGTTCGCTACTTCCAAAGAAATGCTAACAGGCACAACTCCCCCCAGCCGAAAAACGATCCATTGCGCTAATTTTAATAATCGACCCTCCTCCTTGTGAACTATACTATGTATGGTGTGAACACGCACCGGTATGCGGCAAAGAAGCATGACCAGGAAAACATAGTGCAATACAAACAAGTGGGTATGCACTACATCTGGCTTAAAAGTTTGAAAGAGGTGATAAAGGTTGGGTATTATCCGTAAATCAAGCCCTCGGTGTTTATTTAGAAAATAGACGGAAAGCCCCTTCTCCTTAATCTCCTGTTCCAATATCGTCCCACTTTCGGGGTAGAGGCTCACTGCCGCCACCTCGAACCACTCGTGATCGAAAGCCTCCAGCAAGCTTACCAGCAACCTTTCAGCCCCACCAAGGTCGAATTTCGGAATAACATGAAGAATCTTGATCTTTTTGCTCATATAAACTATCCTCTTTTAATATTAACCAGAAGTATAATTAGCACAAATACAAACTAAAAATACTTACAATAAACTGTTCCTAATGTAAAACTACTTACAGGAATTCCTCTATCCTAAAACGTTCAAAAAGTTGGTGCTGGATAGGGATAGATGTTAAGACAAAAAATATTATTCAAATAATTCTAATTTTTAATGTGAAATAAAGAATGAAAGTCTGAATATATTCCCGAAGTTGTAATTTTAAATAAACTAAAACTACTACTTGCCCCAATTCTTGGTAAATTATAAATATCATTAATATTATACTTGTTAATTAAACTTTCATTTGTAGAAACCGCACAATCAAATCCACAATTTTTCACTAATTGAATAATTTCATTATTAAATGACCCGTTAGGATAAGAAAAGGATTTTATTTTAATTTTAAGATGATCTTCTATTGCTTTTTTTGAATCAACAATTTCTTTTTCGGCTTCTTTTAAATTCTCATTCGTTAATATAGGATGCGTTTTAGTATGTGCTCCAAAATATATTCCATTATCATTCATTTCTTGTATTTCATCCCATGATAAAACCATTTTTTCCCCTAATCCAGAGGGAATTTTAACATTACACATATTTTGTAAAATAAAAATATATTTATTTTTTAATTTATCTGGAAATTTTTTAAGTTTCTCCAATAATATAAATATACATTTACTTTTTTCAATATTATTATTCAATAAATATTCTCCTATATTTGGTATATTTATTTTACCATTTTTGGTATTGTAAACAATATATCTTACTTTATCCCACCAAAACAATTTATCTTTACCTATATAATTAGTAGTTAAAAATATAGTAGCTGGTATCCTATTCCTTTTTAAAATAGGATAAGCATAAATATAATTATCTTTATAACCATCATCAAAAGTAATAACCGCTATATTTTTATATTCTTCATTAGATATTTTATTATTTTTTAAAAAATTAATTAATTTTCCTAATGAAAATATTTTAAAATATTTTTCTAAATATTTAATTTGATTTTCAAATTCCTCAGGAGATACACCTGACATAAATGAATTATCTATCTTAGGATGAACTCTATGGTAAAGTAATATTATAATATGACTATTTGTTATTCTTTGGCGAATATACATATAAATATCAGGAAATTTTAAAAAATTGATTGATTTACTAATTATTTCTTTATAATTCATCTTATCTTTCCCAAATCAACAAACTAATTTCATGAAATTTTTCTAAATTTTTAATATTTTTTTATATTCCATTCACTGATATACCTTAGAAATAGTATATCTATATTTTTCAGATTTGATTGATAAAATATAATCAACTAAAATAAAATTTATTTCTGTACTATTTCCCAGTACCAATTTAATATTACCTGTAATCTCATCAAAATCTTTCTTATAATACAGAGTTATTCATATGCTAGATTTCTTAGACTTATTTTTTAATATTCAAAGTACAAACTGAAGATACAGGAAATTGCTCTCTTCCCTAGTCTTATAAGTGGGGGATTTTCGGTAAATTAATCACCAAGTTTAGTTAATATATACTTAACCCGTTGTATAAAGGTATGATTATTAATTGCTTCTTGATAACCTTTTTCGGCAATTGAAGCTCTTAGATTTTCATTGTCAATATACTTTTTTATTTTGTTATTTAAATCGTCATAGCTTGTATAACTTATAACTTTATCAGAAAAATATTCATCAATAAATTTATTATTATCTACTAATTGAAATGTTCTAGTGCCAAGAATTTCAAAAAACCTTGGATTACATCCATATTTTGATTGGTCATCATGAATATTAATTGCTATTTTAGTCTTAGAATAAAGCTCGTTTACTTCACTTGGTGAAATTTCTTTATTTTTAAAATATTTTTTATATCCTTTAAAATAATACTTAAAATGTTTTTTTGAAATAATTAAACCAATGTATCCACCATAAATTTGGATATTTAATTTTGGAAAATCTTTGATTAAATTTTCCAATAAAGATTGCCTTTTAAAATTTAAATAACCTACGAATAATAAATCAATATCTTTTACCTGTTTTTTAATTGGAAAATATACTGATTCATCTAATGCTAAGGGCAAAAAAAATGAATCTATTCCTTCATTTTTTAATTTATCTACATCTGTTTTTTCAAACATAAACCTATAATCATATAAATCTATATTTTTATATGCCTCTTTTGCTTCCAAAATGGAATCCATCATCCAAAGTATAATTATTGAATCTTTCATTTTTTTAAATGTATTTTTAGTTAAGATATCCCCCTTAATTACCATAACAACCTCTGGCTTAAATTCTAAATATTTTTTCAATATGAGCTGATTCGTTTTATTTATTACCATATTTTTATAATAATTCATTTTAAATATTGGCTCAAATCTTAGTCTTGCTCTTGTAAATAAAGTATTATTATAGCTTTTCCTGTAGTTAATAATATCTGTTTTATATCCAAGTTTTTGAAATGCCTTCTTGACACTTTTGCTATATCCAAAAAAATCAGGACCAATTATCAATACTTTCTTATTCACTAACAAAAACCCTTCTTTTTTATTAAATCTTCTATTCTATTTTTATCTCAACCGATAATTTTTCTCCAGCCAATTCCTATATTCCCCGCTTCTTACTCTATCCACCCAATCCTGATTATTTATATACCATTTGATGGTAGAATCTAATACTTTTTTAAAATCATTCTGCTGTTTCCATTCTAACTCATTTTTTATCTTGTCACAATTTATAGCGTATCTTCTATCATGCCCTGGCCTATTTTTGACAAAAGTAATTAGTCTTTTATAATAATCTCTATTTTTCTTTTTCAACCGCCTTATTCTCTCACAAAGAAAATTAACTAATCTTATATTTTCCCATTCATTTTCTCCACCGATATTATAGGTTTCGCATACCCTTCTTATTTAAATATTCTCCAAACTTGCAATTATTAGTATTATTATAACTTATTAATTTTAAAAAGTTTCTTGCTTTATCTTTTTTATTACTTTATATATCCTTTCAACTCTAAATATTCCTTCAATGCCTCTTTCCATCCTGGCATTCTATAATATTTACAAATCTTTGCATTATCCATTACTGAATATTTTGGTCTTTTTGCTTTTGTTTTATATTCTTCATATGTAGTTTTTGAAAGATCAGCCTTTATAAGAGAAAATTCAAATATAGTCTTGGCAAATTCATACCAACTACAATACCCACTGTTACATACATGATAAGTACCATAATCTATTATATTATTATCAATAACAGTTTTAATCGCCTTTGCAACATCAAGAGTATGAGTTGGGGACATAAGTTGATTAGCGATAACTTTTAATGGTCTTTTTTCTTTGGCGAATTTTATCATTGTTTCAATAAAATTTCCCCCCTTACCACTTGAACCTGCAACACCAAATAAAGAAGATACCCTTAATATAAAATATTTTTTACAATAATTTCTTACAAAAAATTCTCCTACAAGCTTTGAATTACCATATACATTTAATGGATTTGGACGATCATCTTCTTTGTAAGGTACTTTATTGCCTCCATCTTCCCCAAAGACATAATCGGTACTTATATGAACAAATACTATATCTTTTTCCAAACAATATTTTGCCATCTCTAATACAGCTATAGAATTCACCTTAAAAGATTTTTCAACAAAATCTTCACACTCATCAGTTTTGTGATAAGAAGTGCAATTAATAATATAATCAATATCGCTGTATTTGTCTAACTTGCTTTTTATACTACTTGTTTCTTCTACATCTAAATTCTTTCTGTAAAGAGGCAACAAACTTGTAGATTCACTATCAGAAAAAACTTTTACAATATCACTACCTAATTGCCCATTTGCTCCTAAAAGTAATATTTTTTTCATATCTTCAGAATACCCCCATACATTTCAACTTCTCTTATTATTTCTTGCCATTTTACAAGTTCTTTATACCAATCTAAACTGATAGTATCTTCAGTTTTTTCTAATTCACCATTCACTAATTTATCATATATCTCTTTTGCCCCCGCTTTTGCTCCCCATTTTGCTTTCCAATCTAAAATTTTTTCTATTTTATCAAAATTTACCCTATAACTCCTCTCATCAGGATCACCATACCATTCTATATTTACATCTATAGGTAGAGCATCTTTTATTTCTTCAGCAAGTCTCTTTAACTGATAATTGTTTTCATTTCTCCCCACATTAAATATCTCTCCATTTATTTTATTTTTATCTGCTTCTAATAATAAACACATTACATCTGTAGTATCCTGGACATGTACTAGAGGCCTATATTGAGTACCATCTCTTAATAAAGGGATTTTTTTATTTCTAAATGCTCCATAAGTCATGCCATTTATTGCCAGATCAAATCTCATCCGAGGTGAATATCCAAATACTGTAGCTTGTCTAATTACAGTAACCGTAAAATATTCACTAGCTAAAGGTAAAATTTCCTGTTCTGCTTTTTCATTGGCTTTAGCATAAGTTGTAAGCGGGTTTGTAGGGAAGCCCTCATTCACTATTTTCTCTTTATCTTGAAATCCATAAATACTACAAGAGGAAGGCAAGATATATCTTTTTGCACCAAACCCTTTTGCCATTTTTGCAGTATTTACTCTTGACAAATAATTTATCTGCCAGGTCTCATTTTGAAATAACTCTCCAGTAGGATCATTGGAAATCGCAACTAAATCTATCACAAAATCAACATCTTCAAAATGCTCTGGTCGCAATCTCCTTGTATCCTCTTTTATTATTTTTAAATCAGGGTGTGGTGTTATTTTATCTTTACCAAAAAAGAATCTATCTATTGCTTTAAGTTTATAATCTTTTTCTAATAATTTAGGAACTAAAATGCTACCAATATAACCACCTGCTCCAGTAACCATTACAGTAGTTTTCATATTACACCTCCATCTTTTTCAAATTATTATAATCAAAAAAGAAATCCAATTCTTCTAAAGTTAGCCATTTCGTATCTTTTTCAGAAAGAATCGGATTATCAATTGGCCATGATATATTTAAACTCGGATCATTCCAAATTAAACCACCTTCATCCTCAAGGTGATAATAATCTGTACACTTATATAAAAATTCTGTATCATCTTCTAAGGTAACAAATCCATGAGCAAATCCTTCTGGAACATAAAACATCTTTTTATTATCTTCTGTTAACTCAACTCCTACCCATTTGCCAAATGTAGTTGAATCTTTTCTCAAATCTACTGCTACATCATATACTGCACCTTTTATTACTTTTACCAATTTACCTTGTGGATGTTTCTTTTGAAAATGTAAACCTCGTAACACACTTTTTTTTGATTTTGAATGATTGTCTTGGACAAAAATCATGTCTAAACCTGCTTTACTAAACTCTTCATAATGGTAAGTCTCCATAAAAAATCCTCTATTATCTCCAAATACTGTAGGTTCAATGATGTAAACGTCCTTTACTTTTGTCTCGATAAAATTAAATTTACCCATAATCTCCCCCTTTATATTTATATCTTATTTAATATCTTTTAGAATAAATTTTAAATATTTTTTGTAATCATTTTCCGGCGATTGATTGATTATTTTTTTTAGTTGATCCTGTTCGATATAACCCATCCGATAGGCTACTTCTTCAATGCAGCCAATCTTTAATCCCTGTCTTCTTTCGATGGTAGCAATATAATTGGAGGCATCAAGTAGACTATCCGGGGTGCCGGTATCTAACCAGGCATATCCTCGTCCTAAAAGCTCTACTTTAAGATTTCCCTTCTTTAAGTACGCTAAATTTACGTCAGTTATTTCTAGCTCCCCTCGAGCTGAAGGTTTTAAATTTTTTGATATAGCCACCACTTCATTATCATAAAAATAAAGTCCAGGAACAGCATAATTTGATTTAGGATATTTGGGTTTTTCTTCTATACTTATAACTTTATTATTCTCATTAAAATCCACTACTCCATATCTTTGAGGACTTACTACCCAGTAGCCAAAGATACAAGCTCCACTTTTAAGATTTGCCATTCTCTGTAAAGTTATAGACAGGCTATGGCCATAGAATATATTATCCCCCAATATCAAACATACTGAATCTGCTCCAATAAATTCTTCTCCAATGATAAAAGCCTGAGCAATACCCTCTGGCTTGGGCTGCTCTTTATAGGAAATATTTAACCCAATTCCCTTGCCATCTCCAAAAAGCTCCCTAAACTTTGGTAAATCCTGAGGAGTAGAGATGATTAAAATATCTTTAATCCCAGCTAACATCAAGGTAGATAAGGGATAATAGATCATTGGTTTATCATAGATTGGAATTAATTGTTTGCTTATTCCTTTAGTTAAGGGATTGAGCCTGCTCCCTGAACCGCCGGCCAAGATTATACCTTTCATTGTTTACTCCTTTATAATGATTGCTAATGTGTTACAAAATATTTATTTTTCTCTAATATAATGTTGTTTATTTTTGCCTGTTGCAGAAATAATATTTAAATTTATGATAAATTTTTGTAACTTTATTAAAAGTTTTCGGGCCAAAAAATGATACAAGATAACTTAATGAATATTTAATATTCAGAGGATATTTTTTTATAGCTTTTATAAAATATCTTCTACCACTTATTAAATCTTCATCTAAATATAATATTCTTCCCAAGTCAAAATAATGTCTTGACAATATTTTTTTATAATTATTAAAATTTTTATAATGTTTTGTTAAAATTAATTCATGTGCCTCAATTAAAGCTTTATGATTAGCACTTATACTATCTGTATTATAATATGAAATCAACAACGGTTCATCTATACATTTAAAATCATAATATTTCGAAAGCCTTATTACCAATTCCCAATCTTGAAGGCGAGGTAATTTTTCATCAAAAATACCTACTTTTTTGAAACATTCTTTCCTTACTAAAATACTCTGTGTAGTTATAAAGCTTTCTTTAAGTAAGTCTTCATATATCCTTCCTTCTTTTTTAACAATCTCATGTGATGGTATATATTCTTTTTCACTATCTTTAATTCTATAAAATCCAGTATAAACAATACCTAAATTTGGAGATTCTTTCTTAAATATTTTCATCTGTTTTTCTAATTTATTTGGAAGCCACTCATCATCACTATCTTGAAAAGCAATATATTTCCCTTTTGAATTTTTTATCCCGGTATTTCTTGCTGCTGAACCACCTTTGTTTTTATCATGCTTTTTATATTTAATTCTCTTGTCTTTTTCTTGAAATTGTCTAATTATATCTTCTGTATTATCAGTAGAACCATCATCAATAATAATGAGTTCAAAATCCTGATAGGTTTGATTTAACACACTTTTTATTGCTCTTCCAATTAAATGTGCTCTATTGTAGGTTGGGATAATTACACTTACTGTCGGTTTTTTAGCCATGTTATATTCTTTTTATTAACCTCATTAATATTTTTTACTTAGGGATATAAGTGACTACGATAGTAAATACCAAGTATCACGATTTTTAGCATACATATAAAATTTCTTCTTCGTTTAATCCAAACTTTTTTATCTCTTTAATATTTAAATTACTTTTTATATCATATAATTCTAATTTAAAACCAATACTTTCCATCCCTCTTTATAATCTTTTCCGTATATTCTGACACGGTCTTTTTGCCCAAAATATTTTTCGCTATCTTTCTGGATCATGGTAAAGAGTTCTGGCAATACCAACCCTTTTACGTTGTCCCCCACTTAGCCTAATACCTCGCTCTCCTACTATAGTCTGATAGCCTTTTGGTAATTCTGAAATAATAAAGCCATGAAGATTGGCAACCATTGCAGCTTGTTCTGCCATTTCCCGGTCAATCTTCTCAGCAGGAATACCAAAGGCAATATTATTTTTTATGACTATCAATTTTACTCAGGAACATCTTCCAATTCGAACTCATGTTTGATTAATAAAGGCAACTATAAGTTTTGTTTAGTTAATCGATATAGTTAGAAAATGCAACAAATAACCACAAATAAGTTGCTTGCAAATGAGTATTCATGCTTAAAGGGTCAATACCATATAGAATAAGACTATCTTGTCTATACATTAAAGGCTGGAATCCTCCTGTAAGCATAGATACTAAAATTGAAAAAAGAATAATTTGTGGTATTATTCTAGTTTTATTAATCTTAAAAATTATGTTTTTAAGATTAATGCTATAGATAATAATGTAATGATATAAAAATGAACCAAATACTCCGATAGTTGCAGCTAAGTGTAATAAAGAATTATGCGCACTTGCTTCGTGCACATATGGAAATAAACTATAGACAAAATTACCTTTTCCAACACCTTTAAAGAATAGCTTATTATCTATAATATAATTAATTGTATTCATCCAGATATTATATCTTGGGGTATCAAACCCTTCTTCATATAATCTAAATATTGTGATATTACCTAAAGACAATTTTAAACTTATAAAATCAATTAGAAAAAATACTAATATGGTAACCGAAATATAATAAAATGCTATTTTTCTTTTCAGCCCCATTTGATGTATATATAAAATGCAAAAAATAATAAAACTTATAAAAATAGACCTTTCACCTAATAATAATATTGCAGTAATTGAAGAAGCAAATGAAATTAAGTAAATTATATTTAACCTTTTTGTTAATAAAAATAAAGAAATAGAACCCGAACATAATTGTAACATCCCATAATGCCCAGGATTTATAAAAATACCCTCTACCATAGCATGTCCAAAGCCTGGAATAATTAGGTCTGTAAACTCTAATATGAAAGTTAAAATATTAAAAAATAAAGCAGCAATAATAAAAGCATCATAACATAAAAATAAATTCTTTTTGTCCTTTATAATATATAAAACTATAATAAATAAAACAAAAGGTATTAATAAACCATAAATAACACCATTGAATGCTAAAAATGCATTTTTAGCATCAAAAATTGAAATTACTGACATGATTAAACAACCGAAAAAAGCAAATATTATTCTATGGTTACATATTTTTAACCTAAGGTTATTCAATAATATAACTTTATACAAAAATATACAAATAAAAACTAAATTATAGTTAATTGTTAATAAGTTATATAAATTAAAAAAAAGAAAGTCATTTGCGGTAAAAAAATGTTGAATAGGCACTGACATTAAGTATAAAAAAAACATATATACCATGTCTTTTTTTATTATTACTTCAAACAAAAAGAAAAGCAGTACTAATACAGTAAACTTATAATAATTAGGTACTTTATAAAAATGACTTGTATCAATTGCTCCAAAAATATACAACAAATAATAACTAATTGTTGCCAATATAAAACTATAAAAAGATTTAATGGAAAATACATTATAATATATTTTTTTTAGCATACTTTACTCCTAAAAAAGCTTACAATCAATAATAGATAAATGCCCTCATTTAAATAGCCCAACTGTTGCCAATATCCTTATTTTGTTTTTTGCCGCTGGTTTTTCAGCTTTTTACTTTTATTTTACTTTTCTCGGGCTCTTCAGCCATAATTCCTATCTAAGCTTTTTTAATGATTCATAAGAACCCCTCCAAAAAGACTATTCTTTAGTCGACATGGACAGAGGGACAAGTCCTTTGTCCCTTACCCATACTATATATTACTCAATCGTCATCCCAGGTCCTGCACTTTTTTTAAACAGGTCTCCTTATATTCTACCTAATCTTAAAATATATCTTGCCTGTTTATCCTACGAAGCATTATAGGATATATACCATTTTTACATTTTCTTTGCGCATGTCTTACCAACTACGAGCACCCCGGAACCAATATATCAACTCTCCTCAACTAGGGCAAAAGACCTGTCTCTGCCCCCTTCTCTTACCGTCAGTTTTTCAACCATGTTATATTTTTATTAACCTCATCAATATTTTTACTTAAGAACAGAATTGTCTATGATAGTAAATACCAAGAATCACGGTTTTTTGCATACATATAAAATTTCTTTTTGATTCAGGCCAAGAATTTTTATCTCTTTAATTGTTAGATCATTTTTAATATCATATAAATTTAATTTAAAACCAACACTTTCCAATCTCTCTCTATAATCTCTTCCATATATTCTGACATGACCTTCTTGCCCAAAATATTTTTCTCTACCTTCAGGAGTTGTAATTGTAAAATCTTCAAAGGTTTCTTTTGCATTTTTAGAAATTGGAGCTTGTAAAATGGCAATTCCTCCTGGTCTTAAAACTCCAAACAATTCATGCATTGTTTTTCGGTCATCTTTAATATGTTCTAAAACATGATTACAGTTATGAGATCGAAAAAGTTATCTTCAAAATTTATCTTTGCAATATCAAGTCTAATATCACAATCCATTAATGTATTTAAATCTCCACTAACATATTCAATATGTGAAAAAGATTTTAAGATTTTCTGTAAATTTTTCTCAGGAGCAATGCGTAATAATTTTATATTATTTGATGAATTTAAAATATTAGTTCTTTCAGTTATATTCAAAAAATTAATCCCTCCCGGTCTGTTGAATGTCACCGGGGACATAAAGAATAACGATATCCACTCCCCCAATAAAATTCATAGCAACATCATTTTTTAATACAATGGGAAGAAGTTTCCTAAATGACTACCACATAAATTGCATTGATATTTAAATCCAAATAAAAACAGGGAGCGCAAATAATTATATAAAAATGACATTTTGCTATAGCATTGTTTTGTTATTATTCTTTTAATAAATATTTTGATTCTTTTCATTGAATTGCTTCTCTTTTTTCAATATAAAAAATCAATAATAAGGATTTTTAAAAACCCTATAAGTTTTTACAATTTTAAATCCTCCACTCTCAATATCTTTAATAATTCTATAAAAAGGAAAACTATCTTTTCCTATCTCCCAGTAATGTTCATCATTAAAATTGTTAATTAGTTTTTCAAACCGAGGTAAAGAAATTAATCTTCTAAATATACCTAATTTTGGAATTTGAATATATAAGCGATAAATTCTACTTGCATCTGGTAATGATAAAATTGCATAAGATTTAGAAACACGAAAAATTTCTGAAATAGTCTTATAAAATTTTTCATAAGGTAAATGTTCTAAAATTTCATAACAAGCAATAAGATCAAATGATATATTTTCAAAAGGGATATTCGTAATATTACTAACAATATCAGGATTTAGTCTTCTATCAATATCCATAGTTAATATATTAATTCCTTTTTCTTTTAAATATTTTGAAACAAACCCATTTCCAATCCCAATTTCAAGCACTTTTTCAGGATTTAAATTGATAATTTCATCGACTTGATGCCAATAACTAACAAAACGACCCTTTTAATCTTAAGGTTCATTAAAACAATGTTTTGTCTACCTGTGACTTTATTTTTCTATAATCCTTTTCTAAAAGAAATCAGGCATTGCCTTAAAAGTCGTTGCATATTATAATTTAAATATTTATCAAATATATATAATATTACAAAATAAATTAAAATACCAACACTAAGAAGTAAAATAAAATTTAAAATCCCTGCTACTATAATAATATAAGTTTTTAAAATAAATATAGACGAAACCATAACCATTCCACTTATTAAGGGAAAAACTATTATTTTGCCGAAATTTTTAATTCCACAATTTGTAATTTTTACAACTTGAAGACTACATCCAATATTCGTAACGAAAATACTAATAAAAACAGCAATTGAAGCACCAATTAATCCTGCCCTGATAGTAAAAGGATAAATAGAAAAAGCCAATATGGATAAACGAACTACTTGCCATCTTGTGTCAATCCTTGGTTTTCCGATAGCATGAAATATTGCACCTGTTGTTGCTTGAATTGATCTTATTAACCCTGCAAAGACCAACACCTGCATTGCCGGTACCATTGGCATCCATTTTTCTCCTAAAAATATTTTAGTAAAATCAGGGGCTAAAACAAAAATTAACCCAGCAATAGGAAAAGACAAAAATGCAGTAAGTTGTAAAACTTTTAGATATGCTTCTCTTAATTTGGGAATATTATCCTGTAATTTGGAATATGCTGGAAAAGTCACCTGGGAAATTACATGGGTTATTTCTGTAGCTGGCATATTAGAAATCCGATAGGCTAATTGATAAAATCCAAGCGCTGTTGTTCCGAGTAACTTTCCTACAAAAATATCATCGCCCTGAGTAGCTAGAAATACTAATATACTTGACCCCATAATCCATTTTCCAAAGCCAAATAATTCTTTTGCTTTTCCTAAATCAAAACTTAAACGTGGCCTGTAAGGATGTATTAAATAGCTCGCTAAACATCCAACTACGTTACCTACAAGTAAACCGAATACAAGAGCCCAAACATTTTTTAGAATTAAAACAGCTGAAATTGCACCAACAAAATTTGCTAAAGTTCCAGAGAATTGATAGATAAATTCCTTATTAAATTCCAATTCTTTCTTAAAATAGGTAATACCAATATTGGTAAAGGCTTGAAAAAGAATCGAAAACCCAATAACCCGAATTATTGGTTTTGCTTCTGGTGCCTTAAAGAAAATTGCGGCATAAGGGGCAATAAAATATAATATGACAAAAAGAACAAATCCTCGTAAGAGTAAAACTGTCCAGGCACTATCCAGATATGATTTTATATCTTCTTTTTTCTGTATTAAAGCCTGTTGGAATCCTGTTTCCGAAAAAGTCTCCAATATAGACATAGTAAGTAATGCTATACCCATTAATCCAAAATCGTTTGGTGATAGTATACGGGCGAGTATGATTAATCTTAATAGACCAAAGCCTTGATCAAATATCCTAAGAAAGAATACCCAAAAACCACTTTTAACCACTCGTTTCGAAAGGGTTCCGCCTGGGGTTATTAAATTATTAGTAAATTTTTTTATTTTATTCATAAGCCCTTTCTATTTTCTCCCCACTCCCTCATAGATGAAACCTAAAGATTTTAGGGTAGCAGGCTCGTATAAATTTCTTAGGTCGAGAAGGATGGGAGATTTGAGTAATTTTTTATTTTTAATAGATCAAGATTACGGAATTGATTCCATTCGGTTAAAATAACCAATGCATGACTGTTTCGTGCCGTATCATATTCATCCTGACAATAAGTTAAATCAGGAAGAATTCTTCGGGAATTTTCCATTGCCAGTGGGTCGAAGCATTTACGGTAGATTCCCTGCATTATTTGTTTTGCTTTATCATTTTCACACCCGATCACAATTTTATCAGGGTGGGGTAAAATCATATACTGCCGAGCCTTCACGAAGGAATTCTGGGTTGGAGACGATGTCAAAAGTATATTTCACCCTCACCCCGCCCTCTCCCCTCAAGGGCGAGGAAGAAATTGTATGTTCAGGATATGAACTTGAATAAATTATATTACAAAAAGATGGGAAATGTCAAATATGACAGAAGGAGAAACTCCCTTGCAATGACAAATTGGTCAATTGGAGAATTTGTATATGGATATAAAAACATGATTAGATATAATCACTAATTAAGGGTTCCCTATAGCCCTATTGATACTACTCATCTTTCGTATTGATAGATTCATGCAGGAGATAATAACTGCTCAGAAAGATGGTTATCGATAAATCTTAGAGAATATCAAAGAAATACATAACACCATTACCACACTCAATCAGCAAAATCGAGAATATTCTTCTCTACGATTCTCAGAAGTTCAACAAAAACTCTCCGGAATGAAGGTAGAGTTGGGGAAAGTGGAATAAAGAAAAAAGTCCTTCAGCAAAATGCAAAAGGGCTTGAAATTGTCTGGCTCCCCCTCAAGCTGGTAAAATCTGACCAACATTGCTTCTGTAATTATTGCCCCAGAACCGTTATATATCGCCGATTTTTTGTTCGGCATAAGTATACAATTTACTAATTCAACAAAATCAACTTTATTCCCAGTTATACTAATTCCATATTCTTGTAATGGGGGAACCCTATCATCATAAGATTGACAGGAGGTAAATCTTAATCCATTACTACTATTAATATAAATTCCACTTTCTCCATTGTTATTCTTTGAAACTACATTTACAAAACTAATATTATCTGAATCATTTATAACTATTCCGTGTTCTTCACTAAGGGTTACAAAACAATCGTGGATATTCAAATCTTCACAAAGGCTTATCCATATCCCATTTACGTCATTGCCACTTGCAAATGAATTGGACAGAGTGCAACCCTTTAAGTATTGTAATGCAATACCTCTACTCCCATTATCCCAGCATTGCAGGTTGTCATATACGTTATTATTTATATATCCAGAATGTGCTACCTGATAACCAAAATCATCGAAACCATTATTTCCATTGTCCCAACAATAAATATCTCGATAAACATTATTCGTATTTCTTCCTTCTGTATTAGAACCGCCGTGTATACCGTGGCTATAATTATCGTGTACATAAATATTATGAAAGTATGAATAACTACTATAACCACAGTCTATTCCAAAAGATCCAGCATTTTTTGTTTCTACATCTTCTACTATTGTGTAGTTACAATTATAAATATATAAACAGGGTTTAGTGTCATCTCCTTGCTCATCCCCGTCTATAGTAAATCCTTTAAGCGTACAATAATCAGTTGCATTAACCCAAATACCATAATCGTTCCCAGTACTTATTATGATAAAGGTTCTACCTATGCCTTCGCCAATTATATTAATTGACTTTACTACCTCTAAATAAGTATCTATTTTGTAATAACCTGCCTTTAAATATATAGTCCCGCCAGTAGGACAAGCATCATAGGCATCATTAAGACAATCACCAGCCCAAGGGTCGCCAACTGTTCCAGTTCCTGTAGCCCATTTTTGTGGATATACAGTTACCGGTTCTTTGACTGTATTTATCATACAACCAGTTAATAATAACAAGGTCAGAAAAAGAACTAATAATATGATTATACCGATATATCTCATAACTTTTCTCCTTTCTAACCATGTAAAAAATATCCTATTATTTAAACATTGATATTCCAAGTGCAAATAAAAAATATGCCGGTAGTAGTGTTTGCGTCCAATATATTTGCAACATTAAAGAATCTTCATTATCATATTTTTAATATACTACATTCATTTTAAATATCCTTCTTTTTCATATAAATAATTTATAAAAATAAAAAAGCCCTTCAGCAAAATGCAAAAGGGCTTGAAATTGTCTGGCTCTCCCTAAGGCTGCTAAAATTTGGCCAACATTTTTTCTGTAATTACTGCAATTACTGTCCCAGAACCATTATATATAGCCGCTATTTTGTTTGGCATAAGTATACAATTCGTTAATTCAATATAATCAGCAGTACTACCCTCACCATTCCTAAGACCCCAATCTTGTAGCATAGTTTCCCTATCATCATAAGATTGACAGGAGGTAAATCTTAATCCATTACTACTATTAATATAAATTCCACTTTCTCCATTGTTATTCTTTGAAACTACATTTACAAAACTAATATTATCTGAATCATTTATAACTATTCCGTGTTCTTCACTAAGGGTTACAAAACAATCGTGGATATTCAAATCTTCACAAAGGCTTATCCATATCCCATTTACGTCATTGCCACTTGCAAATGAATTGGACAGAGTGCAACCCTTTAAGTATTGTAATGCAATACCTCTACTCCCATTATCCCAGCATTGCAGGTTGTCATATACGTTATTATTTATATATCCAGAATGTGCTATCTGATAACCAAAATCATCGAAACCATTTTCTGATGAAGTAAGTCCATTATTCCAGCAATAAATATCTCGATAAACATTATTCGTATTTCTCCCCTGTATGCTGACACCACCGTGTACGCCGTGGTCATAATTATCGTGTGCATAAATATTATGAAAGTATGAATAACTACTATTACCACAGTCTATTCCAAAAGTCCCAGCATTTTTTGCCTCTACATCTTCTACTATTGTGTAGTTACAATTATAAATATATATGGTAGGCTTGGTATTATCCCCTTGGGCAGCTCCATCTATGGTAAATCCCTTAAATGTGCAGTAATCAGTCTCATAGATATAAATACCATAACTGTTCCCAGTGTCTAATACAATAATAGACTTATCCATACCTTCACCAATTAAATTGAAATTTTTGGTTTCAGTATATAAGATACTGGATAGTTTATAATAGCCCGCTTTTAAAAAGATAGTCCCACCAACAGGCACAACATCATAGGCTTTCTTGATACAATCATTTGCCCAAGGATTACTAACCGTTCCAGTTCCTGTAGCCCACTTTTGAGGGTATACAGTTCCAGGTTCCTCTGTATCCACTATGACCGAATAGGATTTGGTGACTTTTAGCGAACTATTACCCGCCTTGTCCTTAGCTGTACCCGCAGGCAAGGTGAAAGTCTTCGTCCCCACCGAACTTGTGTCAATCGAAACAGAGCCTGAAACCGGAGAAACAACCCCCGAAAGAGCATCCGTAGCAGACCAGGTCGCTGTAATTGACTGGTTTAAAACATACTCACCGGTACCCGGTAAAGTAATCGTCACCACTGGTGGTGTCTTATCGATATTGATATTAGAGATAGTTACAGGATCAGCAGTATTCCCTGCCGCATCAATACAGACACCAGTATTAGTCACTGATTGACCTTTGCCTTCTGTGGTCAAAGTCTTTCCTGCAACAGTGTTTATAGCGATACCGGATTGGACTGAACCAGTATCAGCACAGCTAAAGCTCACTGTCACATCTGTATTATTCCAACCAAAGGAATTAGGAAGTGGAGCTCGTGAACCGGTAATGACTGGTTTGGTTGTATCGGCTTCCAAGACCTCATAGGATGTGGTGACTTCTTGTGAACTATTACCTGCCTTGTCCTTAGCTATTCCCGCAGGTAAGGTGATCTTCTTTTTACCCATCGAACTTGTGTCAATCTTAATAGTTTTTGGAGTTTTAGAATCTTCTGCTCCCGAAAGAGTATCGGTAGCAGACCAGGTTGCTGTAACAGACTCATTTAAACCATATTTTCCGTTCCCCGGCAAAGTCAGTGTCACCACTGGAGGGGTCTTGTCGATATTGATATTAGAAACGGTTACAGGATCAGCAACATTACCCGCTGCATCAATACATTCACCGGTATTGGTCACTGATTGATCTTTGCCTTCTGTGGTCACAGTCTTTCCTGCAACGGTGTTTGTCTTGATACCGGACTGGATCGGACCAACATCTTCACAGCTAAAGCTCGCGGCTACATCGGTATTGTTCCAACCAAAGGAATTAGGAAGTGGAGCTCGTGAACCTGTAATAACTGGTTTCGTTGTATCGACTTTTGTAGTTGCCGATTCCTCTATTGCTGGTTCCTCAACTGCTGGTTCCTCAACTGTCTGGTTTTCTAAATTCCCATTATCTATTTCGGGAGTAACTGTATTTGTTATACAACCAGTTAATAATAACAAAGTCAGACAAAGAACTAATAATGTAATTATACAAATATATCTCATAACTTTTCTCCTTTCTATACATATAAAAAAATAATATCCGATTATTTAAACATTGATCATCCAGGTGCAAACAAAAAAAAGTCGGTAACCTGGCTGCCTTAGCACTTTGTGTGCCTTAGACCCATTGCTTTGCGTCCTATCCTTTCGAATAGTTTGCCTTTATCAACTTTCGAATTTCTTATTCTTTTTTCAAACAAAAAAAAGTCGGTAGTCTGGCTGCCTTAGCACTTTGTATGCCTTAGACCCATAACTTTGCGTCCTATCCTTTCGGATAGTTTGCCTTTATCAACTTTCGAAAATGCTTATTCTATTTTAAAATATACTTTCTCTACTTATATTATTCCCTAAAAGAATCAATTTTAGACATTATTTTTTAATATTAGTGTTTTCTTTTACGTTTTTTTCGGATTTATCTTTGGTAATTACTCCTAATATAGGTAAGTTTAAAATGCGTTCTACATCTTCGGTGTTTTTAATAGTATTATCATATATCCCATTGCTCCATAAAGAACACTAACATTACCCCCAGCATTAAACCTAATATTCCGCCAATTGCAAGATTTAACATCTTTCTAGGTTTTATCGGTTCATCAGGTGCTAAAGCTTTATCTATTATTCTGATATCTCTAAATTCCATTACTTCATTTATACGCGCTTCCTGATATTTTTCCAATAATATGAGATAAATATTTTCAGATACCTTTACAGCACGTTCTAAACGAGCTAAGCGTAATTCCTTATCTGGTAATTTTTCTAAACTTTTTTCATATTGTAATTTCTCTTCTTCTTCGGTAAGTTCTTTTTCCTTTTCCAGCAACTGTTCTTCAATGAATTTTTTTACTTCACTTGCCTTAGAACGATTTATGATAAGAGATTTATCCACAAAAACAGCTGTAATGGTGTTAGCAATTTCAGCTGCTAATTCAGGATTATTATTTTCACAGCTAATTTCAATCATATTAGTATCTTTCACCGAATTGACAGTTATAGAATTTCTTATTTGTTTAATGATGTCTTTAGGGTGTGATTCAACTTTGATATTATTGTTTTTATCCTTATTGACAACTATTATTGAAGCAACAACATTTTTTATTTTTGAATACAATCTATCTAAGATATTAATTAGCCATCCATAACTTTCCTTTTTTTTCGCAAAATTTTCCGCTTGAACTTTTTCAAAAATATCAGCAGATAGTTTCTCGGCTACTCCTTGGGCGATACTATAACTCTTTAATATTTCGATTTGAGTTTCAATTTCATCTGCTCCTCCAAAGATAGGATTACCCTCTACACTACCAAATATTGCCTGCTGAACCCCACTTTTGGAAATTAAAATTGTGGTGGTAGCTTTATAAACAGGTGACATAAAGAAGTTTGCGATTAAGACAACTAAAAGAGCTGTTATGACGACTGTAAATATAATCCATTTTCTTTTACGTAGGACTCGTATATAATCTTGTAGGGATATTTCTTCTTCTTCTATTTCTCTCATAAAAAAAACTCCTTTTTTTATTCCCTTTTCCGTTTTTAGTTTTTCGTTATTCGTTTTTCCTTTATTAATAGCATATAGGTGTGAGCTGCAAGCGTAAGGATAAGACAATGAGTTGCTCTAGCCCGTGAAATATTATTTTTTCAATTACAACAGTTAGTTAATGATTACATTCGACATATATTTTAAAAAATCCTTCTTTTAGAATAAAAAATATTGAAATATTTTTCAGTTTATAGTTTACAGATGAGATTACCACGCTTACCAAAGGCGAGTCCACAAGAAAATTATCGGTAGTGGAGATGTCTGTCGTATTATAGATTCTTTAGGATAGATTCGAGATTAACAATCTTCAGATTATCTTTAATATTTTTATATTTTTTTATTTCAGTTTCTAAAGATAATGTTTTATCTTCCCCTTCTCCTTTGTGTTCCTTCCCCTCTTCGTGCTCCTCCTGACTGACAGTGGAAAGTATGATTAAGTTTTCGGGATTTGGTATTTCAAATATTTTTTGAGCGAATTCGGATAGAGTCAGAACTTCGTGGCTCAGGAATTTCTTTTTGGATGACGAAGGTTCATCGGTGATGATAGAGTGGAGTTGTAGGGGACTATCCATAAGGGAAAGATAGGCTATCTCAGCCAGCTGACTGGTCCCATAGATTGCTGCTTTCCTCTTGCCCTTGGTGTATAGGTCGGTAAGATAGGAAGTGAGCAGTTCTTTGGTGTATTGATAGTAATTCTGGGTCTCCCGAAAACGGTCATAGACCAGGTTGGTTGCCCTGGCTATACCCTGAGGAGTGATGAGATAGAGAATTTTACGACCAGTTATTTTTTTAGCTTTTACCCATCCCCGATGAATCAGGTTTTGCAGGATAGCGTTGGTAAGGCCTAGGGAGATGTTTAGACGATGAGCTAAAGAGCGCTGAGTTAGAGACGGGTTATCTTTTATTTCTAATAGAGTTTCGAGTTGTTTTCGTTCGGGCATGGACGACTCCTTTTTATAGTTTTCAGTTTTTAGTAATATGTTCAGGATTTGAACTTGAGTATATTATAGTATGTGGGAGGCGAAGTGTCAAGACTATCTTTGAGTCCAATACATTTGCACTCTCTATCTCTTTTATCTTATGGCCGATAAATTTAAAACCAGTCAGGGTATTCCAAGTTTCCAGATCGTAGGCCTTGGCGATTTTCCGGCCTAGCTCACTGGTAACAATTGTTTTCATTATTACGCCATTTTGGGGAAGTGTATTTTTCTGTTTTTTAGTGTCTAAGATGTATTCTAAGAGGAGGGCACCTATTTGATTGCCGGTTAGTATAATGAAGGAGTTTGTTGATTGCATTAAAGTAGAGATTGCTTCGCTCCCTACGGGAGCTCCATTAGTTTCTGGAGTTTACGATCTTTTTTGTAATCTTTCCTCTTACATAATTATATTCAGGCATTTTCTTTTTCTTTTCTTCTTTTGAGGTAAGTCTACCTTTTTCATTTAACTTATGGCAAACCTTTCTTCCTTTTAAAACCCCCACTAAAATTTTACACTATCGAACGAAGGGAGCATGGCAATCTCGTCTAAAAACGAAAAACCCTCTTTATATCTTGCATTTTAATTGGTAAATTGGTTAATTGGTGAATTAATTTATCAGTTATTGTTGAGTGAGTGGCATACCCTTTTCGGAACGAACTTCAAGACATTGTTTTATTGCGTCTTTGATATTTATCACTGCATCCTGCTCAGTCTTACCCTGACTTACACATCCCGGAATAGATGGACATTCTACCACAAACATTCCATCTTCATCTCGTTCAATTGTTACAATAAACTTCATTGCTTCTACCCCCTTTGTCATCTTTCTCTCAAAAACCCTCAAAGGCTTATTTTATTAATTCCATGACATTATGATTTATAATTTTATTTGTACTAATTTCGAGTAGTGTTTACACTTAGCTCAAAATAAATTGGTCATGCATGTGATCTTTCCTATAGAATATTAATATCCATAATATCCAAAATAGGGAGGAGAACAGCACACATGCCCAAACAAGGCAGTATATAGAAATTTTCAACTAATACTTGATATGTCAAATTATAGTCAAAAATCATAAATATTCTTATTAAATATTATTTGCTTTAATAGTGTATCATAAGTTCGTATGGCACTAAAGTCTTAGTAAAGAATATAATCCTTAAATTCCTACTATTTTTAAAATATTTTTACATTTATTAATACTATATTAATTCTCTTAATTTTTAATAATAATCTTTAGGTTCGAATCCTACTCGACTCCCCATTCCCTCATAGATAAATCCTAATTCTTTTACTTGGGCGGGTTCGTATCGGCCAATCAAATTCAAAAACAATCAATCAATCTATTACAAATCTATCGATTAGATTTGAATCAATATCATATACTTCTATGATTAATTGATTATTAATAATGAATAATTTGCAAAAATGATAGGCTTTGATAAACAATTGACTATAAGGACTGGTTCGGGCTTGGTCATAAAGAGGGGCTCCTCCCCCACCAGTAACGATGTAATAGATATTATTATATAAAGATCTTTCATAGTCATGATCATGCCCATTAAAAACTATATCTACACCATATTGTTCAAATAAAGGGATGATGGACTGTCTAAGATTTTTTTCATCTTCATTGTGGTGACCTGTACTAAATGGTGGATGATGAAAAATGGCTATAAAAAATTTTATATTTTCTTTGATATTTTGTAAATCATCTTCCAGCCAAAGATATTGTTCTGAACCTATACTACAATCTGAATTACTATCCAATACCATAAAGTGAAGGTTATCTTTTTCTACCGAATACCATCGTTCATTATTGGGTAGAATAAAGTTATCAAAATATAAAGGCGAATTGTTTTCATGATTTCCCAAGGCAGGATAAAACTCGGCAATTTTGATTAAATCAGAAATTATCTCATTAAAGGTAGCCCATTGGTCAGGGATTAAGCCATCTTCTACAAGATCACCAGTATGGAAGACGATGGCTGGTTTTGTTTTTATAATTTCATCAACCATCTTCTGATGAGTTTGATGGTCTGTTCTGCTATCTCCATAGATAACGATCGGTTGAGAGACAGTTTGATGGTCTTCGATAGAAAAGCAAGATAATTGTAAAGAAATTAGTATTATGGTTAGCGAGATTAAAGTTATTAATTTTTTATGATTAAGTTTGCACATCTTAAAAATCCTTCAAATAGATAATTAGTCAACCAATCTACCGATCAGATTCAATTGGCCAATCTAACAATCAATTATTGATTGTTTTTAAGGATATTTTCTATATTAATTATTTTAATATTTTTTTGGATATTTTTATATTTATCTATTTCTTTGATTAATTTCTTCGGATTATTGGTAGAAAGTATGATTATTTTTTTTACTGGAGAGATTATTATGGTTAGAGTATTGAGATAGAAAATTTGCCATAGAAATAGTCTGGTGACCTAAGAATTTTTCTTTAGATGGATCATCACTTATAATTGCATCTAGTTTTAAGGGAGTACTTATTCCAGTATAGTATTTAATTTCAGCAAGTTGACCAGTGCCATAAATATTTACCGTTTTTTCTCCTGGTTGGTAGCGTTTTATTAACTAGGCAGTAAGCAGATCTTTAGTATAATGATAATAATGGAGGGTTTCCTGGAAACGCTTATACATCAAACGACTGACATTCGCCATACCTTTAGGGGTGATCAGGTAGAGAAGCTTTCTTCCAGTATCTTTTTTCGCTTTAACCCAGCCCCGATGAATCAGGTTTTTTATAATGGCGTTAGTAAGACCCAGGGAGATGTTGAGTTTGTGAGCTAGTGATCTTTGGGTTGTTGATGGATTTTTCTCTATTCCTAATAAAGTATTTAGTTCTTTTTCGGGCATGAGGGTCTCCTTTTAGTCGACCAGTTTTTAGTTTACGGTTTACAGTTTACAGTCAATAAAAAATACAAGATAAAAAAAATGCAAGATGTCACGGTTTTCAGTTTTCGGTTGTCGGTTGTCGGGTTACTTTATTATAAGTATTGGTTGAAATATTCACGGGTGAAAGTTATGAGATCTTTTTTTATATCATCCCAAGGAAATTTATATTTTATCCCTTCGGGCGTCTCTTCCTCTTCAGCATCTTGGAAATAGGTC
>Ga0315279_10001067_pt1 | contig 47317 bp, 52 predicted proteins | sample YL17G06_20_MG_FD_203694 | JGI IMG/M metagenome (GOLD analysis project Ga0315279, IMG submission 203694) | Sediment microbial communities from Yellowstone Lake, YNP, Wyoming, USA - YL17G06_20 | ecosystem: Environmental > Aquatic > Freshwater > Lake > Sediment | place: USA: Wyoming | collected...
CAAATATCTTCAACTCTATAAGGCATATCTCAATCGCGGCGACGAGATCTTCGGTATTCTGACTCCCGGAAAGCTTGGTCACGATTGGCGTGCACTTAATAAAAACGTTCTCGATGTCCTGGTCGATGTCCAAAAGTGCCTTTTCCTGAAGCTCGTGTAGTTCCTCCTTGGCCTCTTCGATAGCCTCATTGTGCTTATCGACGAGATCGTTACGTTTATCGTTCGCCTTTCTGCCCCGCTCTACCCAGTCGTTATGTTTGGCGACCGCATTGGCATTGGTATTATCGAAGCCCAAAATATGCCTCGTTTCATAATTTGCCTTCTTGATAATCTTATTTTGTTCCTCGATATCTGCCGCCAAGCGTTCAACCTTTTGATTGGCGCGCTCCATCTTCTGATCGATTTTGTTCATCGCTTTCTCGAAGTTCGGGCAACTGATGAATTCCTGAATCATCTGCTTTTCGATTTTTGGCAGTTCGAGGAAGCGTATGGCGCTTAGCCTCTGATAGTTAAGTAGTTTCCCCAGTACTTCATTTGTGCGTTGCATGAGTTCAATTCTCCTTTCTATTTTTTATTGAGGCTTAAGCCTTCGACGCGAACCCGGCTGGCTTCCACCTGTTCTGCCGTCTTATTTGAATCTCTCTTTACCTGAAATTTCTTAAGTAATTTTTTCGCGGTCAGGTCGAATACCTCTATATCAATCAGACCATCTGGCGTGTGCAAAAGGGACACCCTAATCGGTGCTCCTCTGGGATAAGGTGGGATGTCCAAAGGTGTTTTGCCTATAATAACGACATGGGTGACCTCTTCGTCCTCTCCTTCGGTAAGCTGGACGAGAATTTGCCGTTGTCCGTCATCTTTCGTCTGGAACACGTCCGCGAATCGCTCGCTATACCGGGCGTTCTTTTTAAGCACGATAGAATTATAGGGCCGATCCCGCTCGTCATGCACAACGATCCCCAAGCTATGGGAGCTGACATCCTGAATTTCCACAAGCGGGAAATTGCCTGTCTCCACAATGCTGCTTTTCCCTGCTTCCACTAGAAGTAACTCGCCTTGGATGGCGGCGCCCATAGCAACTACCAGGTCCGGATGTAGCTCGCAGGAAGGTTTTTTTCCTGAAATTGACGCAACAAGGGACGGGACAGCCCTCATGCGTGTAGAGCCACCTACCAGTAAAAGCTTGTCAAGCTGGCCCCAATTCAGGCTGGCGTCCTCGAGCACAAACTGCATTATCCGACCGGTTCGTTCAATAAGAGGACGCGTAAGTTCCTGAAACTTCTCCAGCGTTAACTCAACCGTCGCCGTCTTCCCCCCGCCCGACAGAAATACCGATGTCTTGTCTCGGGTCGAGAGGGACTTTTTGGCGGCCACTGCCTTATCCCGCAGGGCCTGCTCACGCTCGGGGTCTTCCAATAGGTCGGCTCCCCCTGCTTTCTGAAACTCCTCATTGAGAAAAACCATGAGCTGGTTGTCCCAGTCGTAGCCGCCTAGATTCTTGTCGCCTCCAGTGGCAAGGACATCGATCCGGCCGCCGCCGATCTTCATGATCGTCACATCAAAGGTACCCCCCCCCAAATCATAAACAAGAATGGTTTGGTTCGTCTTAGTCTTATCCAAACCGTAGGCGAGTGCGGCTGCAGTAGGTTCGTTGATGATGCGGAGCACGTTCAGACCGGCGATGCGCCCAGCATCCTGGGTCGCCTTGCGTTGCGCGTCATCAAAATAGGCGGGAACCGTGATAACAGCATCCATGACCTTGCTAGCGCAGAGAACCTCTGCATCCTCCTTCAGCTTCTTGAGAATAAGAGCTGACACTTCCTCGGGAGAAAATTTGTTTCCATTGGCGGATCGAAAGTTCCACGCAGGATTGCCCATCTGGCGCTTCACAAACTGGCAAACATTCAAGGGATTCGCAATGGCGCTGCGTTGGGCAATGCTGCCGACAGCCGGAGCATTCCCCTCGAACATAACTACGGATGGAGTAATGTCCTCTCCCTCACGGTTCTTAATAATCTCGGGCTTTCCGTGCTCGTTAACACAGGCGATTGACGAGAAGGTGGTGCCCAGATCGATACCGACTACTCGCACTCTCATTGTCTACTTCCCTTCCTAATAAGAACCTTGATTTTTTAGTTAGAGCTTAACTTTTTCCAACTCCAACTGTTTTTCTTGGATGATGTTCTCCGAGAGGGCACCCGACTTCTGCATTACCGATTCCCGTGTTGTCTGACCACTCGTGAGTTCCTTCGCGATCACCTCGATTACGCCGTCTACATCGTAGCGAAGGGTTACTTCAATCAGCAACTCGCCAGCTTTATGCGGAGGCAAATTATTCAGGCCTGCCCTTCCGATCAGTTGCACATCTGGTGACCGAGGATCCTCATCCTCGCCTTGGAGCACCTCGATCTCGACCCGCGATTGGTTATCTTCATTGGTAGCATAAGTTTTCTTCATTTCGCAGGGGATCACGGTGTTATGCGGAATTACGATACTATTAACATACTTCTTCCGATCAGGAGACAGCGCTTTAACACCGAGGCTGTGTGAAGTCACATCCCGGACGACAATGTCGGCACCTCCTACCAAAGGTGGTGCCGCAGATGCTCCCTCGGTTTCGATGACGGAAACAACTGCCTGAATTGCAGCGCCCATTGCCACGCATTCGTCCGGATTCATGTCCTGAGCGGCGTCTTTCCCCGACACTTCCTTGATCATGGTCTTAACAGCAGGGATTCGACTCGAACCACCGGCAAGGAGAATGACATCGATGTTCGACCACGTTATGCCAGCTGCCTTCACAGCCCGCTCCATGCACTCACGCGTCTTTTGGATGAGATTTTTAATCATTTCGTTAAATGAGGTACGGTCGAGATCTAATCGAAGGCCCTTGTCACCCACTTCAAACACCGGGGAAACACTCTCGTGAAAGGAGAGATTCTTTTTGGCGATCTCCGCCTTGTCCATGAAGTCTTGGTGGGTGCGCGGATCGAGACGGATATCTACTCCTCGCTCGCGTTGGACTTCTTCGGCAAACCATTTCACGAGGATTTCATCGATGTCCTTGCCTCCCAGATTCGCGTCGCCGTCGGTGGCTAGGATTGTGAACTCCCGATTCTCCACCTTCATGATCGTCACGTCAAAGGTGCCTCCGCCAAAATCATAGACCAGCAGGGTCTGCGTCCCCGAGCCCTTTTCCAGTCCATAGGCCAGTGCAGCTGCGGTTGGTTCATTGATAATACGTATTACATCGAGGCCTGCGATCCTGCCCGCTTTCTTGGTCGCTTCGCGTTGAGCGTCCTTAAAATAGGCGGGCACGCTGATTACCGCCTTCTCGACAGGATGACCAAATTTGGACTCAGCGTCGAGTTTCAGCTTGCGCAAAATCAATGCTGAAAGATCTTCCGGAAAATAGTCCTTCCCATCGATATTGAGGCGGTAGGAGGTATTTCCCATCTCTCGCTTGATGCACTGTACCACCCTCTTGGGCTCGATTATTGCCATGTTACTCGCTTCAACTCCAACAATTGGATTCTCGCCATCGAAGAAGATGACTGATGGTGTATTATTAGTCCCCCCTCCTTCGCGAGGGGGGATCATTTCGGGCTTGCCATGCTCATTAACATACGCAATCGCTGAAAAAGTCGTTCCCAAATCAACGCCGACCACGATTTCAGATGCCATCTCTAGTCCTCCTTAGATTCTTATGCATTATTATCTCTTTCGAACCTCTTCACAATCACTTCTTCGGGACGCAAAACTCGGTCCCCAACTCTAAAACCACGCCGAATGACTTTTTCAACGCGGTTGTTGTCCTGCTCGGTTTCCGCTTTCCCTTTGCCGACCGCGCGTTGGTATCCGGAATCGAAAACGCTTGGTGCATTCTCAATTAGCGAAACGTCCCTTCGATTGAGAATTTCAATGACTTCATCCCCGATTGTCACAAGGCTAGCTTGTAACGCCTTAAGAGAAGTCTTATCATCAATACTTATTAGTATGCTTTGGATTCTATCATATAGAAGAATCAGATCCATTAAAATTGGTTTTGCAACATCAAACATGAAATTTTTTTTATAATGATCTAGGTCCTGATAAAGGCGATCAAACGCATCCTCTTTTGTTTTATCGTATTGGAGACGTTTTTCTAAAATATCAACGATGGATTTTAAGGTGTCTTCAACTAGTCGGGAATGCTGCTTGAATAGTTCTCCGAATTCGGAAACTTGCGTCATTGTGGCAGGTTTTTCTTCAGCCTGACTGGATTGTGGCTGCTCGCCTGCAGATAGATCCTTCCCTTCAGAATTTTGTCCAGATTCTGAGCGTTGAAGTTTCTCTGTGCCGAGGTCTAATTTTTGGTCACTACTCAAAGTGTTCCCCCCTATTTAGTTGTATATGATCGCACCAGATTATTTTATCGTATAATACTAACATTGAACGGCGAACGGTGTCAAATCTAGCCTCGGTCAGGGCTCAAGAACCCCAGCCGTTCAATGCGCCACCACTCTCGGTTATATAGCTCTACGAACTTATCCACGTCCGCTCGCAAGTCTTCGACCTTCTCAAAAGGCGCACCGCCGCCGAGAATGGGCTAATCATAAGCCCGTCGCAGGCGGCGGTGTACAAGTAGCTATCAGGTCAGCTAGGCAGATTTTTAGCAGCAAAAAAATCGGCCAAGCCTGACCAATTTGCAGCTATCCCCGTTATTCGGTTTTGATACCTCGGATAAGATCAAAAGGGACTTCAATTACCGTTTCATCAAGTCCGATCCGGCCCGAAAGCAGATTATCGGGAGAATTGACCTTATTCCCGATGATCAAATAGGTTCCCCTGTCAGTTTCGTAAACGCCATGACAAGCTCCCTCAATACAAGAAAAAGCCAGCGGCGTTACATCTTTGATTTTCATATTTGTTCCTCCACCATGGCTATCCCTTGGACAAGATTGGCAGGGATTTCGATTATCGTTTCATCCAGCCCGATTTTTCCGGACAGTAAATTTTCGGGAAAGTCCACATTGCGCCCGATAATCAAGTAAGTTCCCTGATCGGTTTCATAAACAGATGGGTAATGTCCCTCTATGCAAGAAAAAGACAGCGGTGTTACATCTTTGGTCTTCATATTTAGTCCTCCGCCAAGATTATGCCTTGGATAAGATTGACTGGGACTTCGATTACGGTTTCATCCCGTCCAATCTTGCCGTGTAGGAGATTTTCAGAAAACTCTGCTTTGCTCCCGATAATTAGGCAAGTTCCCCGATCAGTTTCGTAAATGGCTGGGCAGCCGCCCCCGAAACAAGAAAAAGATGTTGGCGTTATATCTCTGATTTTCATGTTCGCTCCTTTTTGATTGTTTTTAAGATTTTTTCCTTGCGGCCCTGACCATTGCCACAATTCCGGAGCGTATCGCATCTGGCAATTCAGGCCACGCCTCGATCACGCTTTCAAGGCCAGACGGGATGCCTTTTCCTTGATCCTGAATCTTAGTTCTAAATGCTGCATACTTTTTCTGTAAAGTTGTGCTTTTTGAGTGTTCCGGTTGTGTAATGGTATTGTCTTTTAGAGAACAACCATCACCATCATGGGAGCTTGATTTTGCAAGGCTTTGGGGGTATTGTGCGGTGTCTCTGTCAGCATTCTGTCCAGAGAGAATTAAGTCGGGGCGAGAGGATTTGAACCCCTTGCCGTTTTCACGTAACTCATTGGAAATAAACGGGATTATTTCACCCATCGCTTGCTTAGTTCTACATATTGCATAGCTTTCCTTAGAATTAGCGGCCTCCCCAAGCACTTTTTGGCCTACCAATTCTGCAAGCTCATTGCGCTTATCCCATCGGGATTGACCGTATACGTTCATGGTGAGGTGTGGCGTGCTGTGCCGCGCCAAATCCTGCGCTTCTTTTACGGACGCACCGCTTTCCAATACGAGATTAATATAAGTGCCGCGCAACGCATGAAAGTCCACTTTGCCGCCTACCCCAAATCTCGTGATGCCAGCGCGGTTAAGATCATAACGCAACGTTCTGGACACGTGAGTTGGAACCGTTAAAAGCGAGTCATCCGCCTGTTTGTCTCTTTCGGCCTCTGCAAGTCGCTCCATGAGACTTGACGGAAGCGGTTGAAAACCGGCCTTGCGGTTTTTGGTCCATTCCGCTTCAAGATTGAGGCCGCCCATCTGGATGTTAAGGTTTTTTACTTTCAATGACCGGAGTTCATTAACCCGCAGTCCAGAGCATATAGCGGTTAAGTAAAGAAGCTGCCATTGCGGACGGCATGTCGTCACAAGGCGCTTAATTTCCTCCACAGTCAATGATCGCCGCCTTGTCAACGGTGTAACATCAAAGGCTTTAGATTCCCGCAACGGATCGTCCGCAAGGTAACTGCGCTTGACGCACCAATCACAGAGTGCGCATATCCCGCTACGGTAATTTTCAAGCGTCTTGCCTGAAAGTCCTTTGTCTTTTAGCTCTTTGAGAACAGCCTCTACACGCGGCAAAATTCCGTCCAGATCGGCAAGTGTTCCGATTTCAAGGGCGTTTTGCCACCATGCCAAAAGCCTTTTCCTTTTTTCCGCATGGCTTGCATCCCAGGGCCTGCCACCGCGTCCGCCGTTCATATTCCCCCAGGCGAGATATTCACTCACAACCTCTTTAAAAGGCCGTGTTTTATGCTTATCGGGCTTTTTTGGCACAGGACGATAGCCAAGTTTGACCTGCCTATGTTCATCTTCCAATCGTTCAGCAATGCGGAGCGTGTCCGATCGGCTTCGGCTTCCCGCAAAAAACTTTTGCTTGCCGTTCGTGTCCATGAACCACCCTATGAATTTACCATTAGCCTGCTGTTTGCTTCTAACTCCGGCCATTTTTTATTCTCCTTTCCACGCTCCTTTTAAGTGCAAGACAAAACTATCACGACCTAAGTTGCTCGATTTTTTTCTTTTGGCGTTCGGCCTCATTCGCCGCTGCCTCTAACCGCTTTTCAAGATATTTTACTATTGAGCCAACCGTCCAGACGGACTGCCCAAGCAACCGAATGGGCTGGGGAAGCTCGCCTCTTAAAACGGCCCTTTTGATACTAACCGGATGCCGATTAAGCAGCTTGGCAAGGGCTGATTCCGAGATTATAGCACCTGGTCCAAGTTCCCCAAATTCGGAAACAATCTCCAGCGAAAAGTTGCTCTCTTCGTCGGTATTGATATTTTCTTTCAGGGCTTCCATCTTTCGCCACCCTTTCCACCTTCAAAGTTAATCAATCAGGCTGACAAGTCGGTCGTCGCGGGCGTTGCGCCATATCGGTTTCAGGATGTTATCAACGTTGCTCAATGTGAAATTGCTCGCAAGGGAAAACAGAAACATGCCCGACGCTTTTCCGTCCTCATACATGCCCCTGCAGGCCTCAATCATGTTGCTAATCCGCTCCTGAGAGGTGGTTAAGGTCAATATTCGGGGATTTTCGAATCCGAACGCCTTGAATGCGCCAGTCATTCGGCTGTGCTTGTAGCCAAGCATTTTTTTAAAAAAGGCGCTCCTGAAGAAATTGCTCCTCACGATTGGCATCGTCGCGCGATCCGCCTCTAGAAGGTAGAAAGCCCGGTTACGATTCGGAGCTTCCTCTAAGAAATGTAATCCGAAGAGCGCATCGGGTACTAAGTCATAACGAAGGTTCTGCACCTTGCCCTTGAATTCGCGGCTGATGTTCACTTTCAAAACAGGCTCGCCTTGAATTATCCGCTCCTGCTCGATGATTTCTATTCCGCCGTGTCTTGCGAACGCTAGTTTGAGGGATGCCATGAAGGTGGAAACCATCAGCGAGTGATCGAGAAAAACATTTTTCGCTTCGCGGTTTTTTGTAGTCCAATCAACCTTGTCTCTTGGTATTCCCAAGACATCGTGTAAAAGGTCGGCGCCCTTGTTTCCGAGAGCATAGACCATCGGGCCACTTCCGGGTTGGAATGGCTTAACCTGCTCTCGCGGTCGGTCTAGGTATCCGGCGTGGAATAGCAAGCATAACCGCCTCAATATGCCTTGCCGGCTACCCGGTATTAGGGCGGCGATCAGGTCGGAACTGAGGAAGCGATTCACGTAAACCAACTGGATAATTTTAAGGTCCCTTTCCTGCAAGCGGAAGCTGACATCGTTAGTCCTTCTATATTTGGGCTTACGCTGTTGCCTTTGAATGGCCGGGCGTTCTATCAGGTTGCCTTCCATTCCGAGTTCACTCCCTGTATGAGGCAGGTTCTTCTGCCATTTCATCGCTGTTGCCGGAAAACGGCGCTTCCATCTCTTGTAGTTCCTTAAATATCTGATTGAGGTCTCTGCAATAATGCCTTGCGGAGATTTCTCGGAGCTTTTCCTCAAGCTCGTTATTCAGCGGTGGGTACTCGACCGGAATTGTACTTGCGATTAGCGGGTCGGTGTTTTTGCGCCCCTTTAGTTTTATGTAGCACTCTCCGACCCGCTGGCTCATCAGTTCCCTGATCGCGTTCTCAACTTCCTCTTGCACGCTGTAATATGTTGGCTTGCCCTTTTTGCCTGTAAGAATGTTGCCATCCCAGTATTTAACGCGTTCCCCGGAAAATGAGAAGAGTTCCTTTGCCATACGTTCCGCATCCTGGCGTCCCACATTAAAGCATATTTGCGTTGCGCAGTTGCCCAGTGCAATGTCAACATGGTCCTCATCCAATTGTGATAAGCTTTGATGAAACAAGTTCAACGCCGCTTTGTATTTGCGGCCGCCCTCCAAAATTGGTAAAAAAAAGTCCGGGTGAAATATTTCATGAACTTCGTCGCAATACAAAGAAACCGGCACCCTCTGTCCTTCTGGTAATCCGTCGCGCGCTATAATGGCCTGGTGAAATTTCGCAAATAGTAATATTCCAAACAATCTACGGCTCTCCGTTTTTAAGTGACTTCTGGAAAGGTTTATCAAAAAAATCTTACCCTCATTGAGGGCCTCGTAGAAGTTGATAGTGCTCTTTTGCTGGCCCAAAATTGGTTTGATGTAAGGGCTGGAAATAAAACTGCTAATTTTATTGCGCGATGACTCGACAAAAAACTTCTGATCGTTGCTTCGGAAAGTATCGAAATGCAGTTGCCAGTAAAGCCGAACATCAAGGTTCTGTGACCGGTTAACAAGAGATTTCCTGAAGTTGCTGTCCGTCAAAAGTCTGGGCATTTGCGCCAGAGTCAAGTTAAATTCTTGTAGTAATGAAAAACTTTGTCTGAGGATATCGGCCATTCTGTCGCCCCACGACTCCCGAAAAACACTTTTAAAAACGGATAGGAGCTCATCTGTAGTTTCATAAGGGAGGATGCCGGGAATGTTTTCCAGTACGTTGATGCCAATCGCGCCACGCTTCTGGTTGACAGGCTCAATGAGCACGATGTTATCTGTAATAGGATGCTTTTCTGAAAGGAGAGCGACATAATTCAAAAGGTAGCAGTAAAGATCGCCGTGAGGGTCAAACACAACCACTGATTGCTTGCCCGGATTTGCAAGAGCATAGCTGATGTCCTGTATGCAAAGGTAAAAAAGCGTCCTTGTCTTGCCCCCACCGGATCCGCCGAGGCAATAGAGGTGCGGGTTGGCTACGCCCTTGTGAATTATATTCCTTCTCAGACGCAGCCAACTATCGAAACTATGCCCCGTGGCTATGATTCTATTTACCGTCATTTTCTCCTCCCTGGCAATTCCTTTTTAAGAACCGCGTCAAGAAGCTTCGACAAAACGAAGCCAAGCGGCCAAAAAACAATTTTCAGTGCAAGCCACAGGGTTTTTTTGAGAATGCCCACGATTTTTTCAAAAAGTCTCGGATATACGCTATTCAGAAAATCGCGCATCAATAGAAGCGCTATCACGAGGAATATCATGCTCACAAACAAATTGTTAATCATGGCCGCATTCTCCTCAGTGAGGGACGAACATGTGAACAAGGATGTTCGTGATGACCAGGATTAACACCCATTTGAAAAACAGTTTTGTGAACCTTGAATTGAAGTCGCCAAACATAACGGCGTAAGCGCCGCCGAGCAAGAGCAGAGCCGCCAGAGGTTCAGCGAAAAGGTCAAATAGCTTCATTGACGGACCTCTTTTTTAGGGCAAAACGGTTGAAAAGAGACGTTTTCAGGGTTGCTGAAAAGCTCCTTCCACACCGTTTCCATCCTGTCGGCCCTGACGTAATTCCTTGCTGGCGTGAGTTGATTGGTGCCGGAAATGCCATAAAAAACAACCTTAATGCCATAGTTCGGAATGGTCATTTGCTTAGGAAGATCAACCTTTCCCGACCCGTATAAAGCTTTGCGAACAGCTTTTTCCTCTGTTTCCTCTCCATCGGTAATAGCAAAGAGGTAGCAAATTGCAGAGAGATTCTGCCGCCTGCCGCAACCTTGGCCTTGCAAGAATTCGATGCCGCGGCGGATAGCCAAGTATAAGGGGGTTGCGTCAGCTTGCCCCGGCACGTTTTGTAGCAACTTTGAGATTTCCCTGAGAAAAGGTTCGTTAAGCTTGGTTTCGTCTTTCTGTTCCATGAGCTTGTTGTTCTTGGGGATTGAAATACTGCATAGAAAGATGGGTTCCATTGAAGACAAACCATCGCCCGTTGCGGTGATTGTCAAAAGCGATTTTTTACGGATGCCCGGCAAGGCCGTGCTTGCATCCGCTAATCCCAAGGCCTGGTTTCTGAATTCAATTACCGAATCTGACTTGTCAATCACGATTAGAACATGAGACGGCGGCGCTGACTGGCAGTTCAGTGATAAGAAGGCCCAGAAAGCTAACCCACAAATGCGCGCAAATTTTGCAGACTTCATTTTCCACCTCCCGGAAATTAGTCGTCAACCTTCCAATTTACGTGATAACGACCTTCGATTTCAGCGAGGCCGGCCTGGTAGCCGTCAAGAACCACGGACACCGCGAGTTTCTTCAAAGGCTCAATCTGACCACGTCGCGATATACGGTCTTTGATGTGATCGTTACGCACGGTCATTTCCGCAATAATGTCCGCGATGATTTTTCCAGTCCTCTCGACACGCCGCCGAGCGGCCTCAACAAGCGCGGCTTGCCGGTCTTGATTGCCTTTAATCACAAGATAATTCTGGTAGCTGACGCGCAAGCCTGATGCGGTATCTTCACAAAACAAGACGATTGCAAGCTCCATAAGAAAAAGAGAAACGGCAAGCAACATTCCCCAGCCTGAATCGCCTGCCGCCCAAAAGCGTAAAAGGGCAAGAGCGATGCAAGCTGACAGCCCGCCCCAAAATCCATAACCGTGTTTGCGGCTTACGGATGTGTTGTTAAACCCGCTTAGGATTGACCAGACGATGGCAATTGCGATTGTTAAACCAGTTATAGCGGAAAAAATGTATCCGATTAACTCGTCATCGAGTCGGTTGAAAAATCCGTCAAAGAGAGCGGGGCTGGCGCTAATTCCGAAAGCGATTATGCAAAAAATCGCCTTAAAAAGAGGAACAGTGGGTTTTCTGATATTACTTGCGGATATTGGCGTATTCACGTTCGGTATCCTCCATTTCTGTAATTTGTTCGACCAGTTTTGCCTTGAAAAATTCAAGGTCGGTTTCTAAATGAGTGAGTTCCTTGACTATTTGCGCATCGTTAGAATTATTGGCCGGGTCCCATGGAAGCGGGGTATGGGCTTCTGCCATTGCCTCGGCATGAGCGATCAAAGCCTTGACGTCTTCTTTGTTTGCTCTGGTGCTACCTCTGGCAAGTGTCCGCTGGCGGCCAAACTGCCACAGTGATTTCAACCACGGAAGATCAGTGTCGGCGCAAACGCCCAAATGATTGGGGGATGTGGAACACGCCTTTTCCTTCTGAGAAGAAGGTTCGGCGGTGAAAAAATGGCGTGAAGGTGTTTCGCTTACTGGATGGTTCTCCTTAGAAGCGCCTCGTTTAAATTTCCCGAAGAAAGTGCTAGTCTTGCTCATAACGGCTCCTTTCTGTTATCCGGTTAGGGGCTAAAGCAAGGGCGATCTAAAGCTTGGCGGCTGGGTCGCCCCTCTTTTACCGTGTACCTAAACTGTATAACGCTGAAGAAAAGAAAGGGTCAATTGACAAAAATGAAGAATCACATAGAAGCTGGAGAAAATCTCTTGTTTTTTTCCCTTAGTTCATCAATCCTTTTGATTACTTTATCTGCTAATTTGTCGAAAAAGTCCTCAGGCAAACTATTCAGATGTTCCATTAACTCACGGTCAGAACACATTTTTTCTGGCGAATGATCTCTCGCGGAAGAGTTCATAGTATTCTTAATTTTTGTATTCAAACAAATCTTTCAAAAAAATTACGAGGGGTTTCATCCCCCGTTTCCAAATTGTTTTCGTAATTTAGCTACTGCCATTGAAAGCATTTGTCTTGATGAGGCCGGGGTAATTCCCAACCTCAGCGATATTTCATTGTGATCTAAATCTTGTAAATACTTCATTGAAATAATAGAGGGTAAATATTTGAAAATTTTTTGAGAGTCAATTTCTTTTTCATCCGGTGTCCAATCGGATGGGTTATATTTTAAGCCTTTTCCGAAGAATGATGCAAATTCATTTCTACATTTAAATTGGGATTTAATTGCCCGTTTGTGTCCCAAGCTAACGTTTTTGGCGATTTTGGCAATCCAAGAAATGAACTTATTGAATGTTCTGTATGTAAATTTTCCGGCGTTTTTGTATATGCGTAGAAAAGCATCTTGCGCAGCGTCTTCGGCTTGCGTTTTATTTCCAAGAACGTTGTAACAAATTTTATAAATAAAAGGCGATTTTTCACGAATGAACATATTCCACTCATCCTCTGCCCATTCACTGGGGTGTTTCCATTCATTTCTCAACCTGTCGCAGAACGGTTTCTGGTTCTCCATTGTTTGGCGCTCCCTTCTTGGAATTTTCACTCACGGGCTAAGCAAAAAGCTTTTTTCCTTTTGCCTATATTTTCCTCGTATTCGCTGGCCCGTTATGCGAAAAATTCCCCGCGCCTGATATTGCATCACCTCCTTATCCTGCTTTAAATTGAAGGCATTTTAATCGCCTACTATAATGTATAACGCTTGGGTAACGAAAATGTCAACTATCTGGTCAAAAAAAATGAAGTACTAACTTATAGGAATCTAACAGCTTTAACAATTATTATGGGCTAAGTCAAAGTACTTACTTGACATAACCTTTATTACGAGGTTAAATTTAATTACAAGGGATGTCAATCCTAATCAAAAAAGGGTGCTATTTTGCTTACGGAGGTGCGATGACTCAAAGCACTTGATATTTTAACGAGCAATGTGTAGCCTAAACCCAAATTAAGGGTATGCTCTTTTTTCGGCTTGAATAAGATAGACTTATGGCGTTGCTCTTGACAAATTATTTAATATACTGTATAATGTAATAGTACATATTGTCTTGGCTTCAAATATGTGAAAATATTTCCAATCTTTATCGCTCGATTGGGTAATAAGAGATGGAAAAAGCGAGAAAACAAATAATGGCCATATCCAAAATGGCTCAACCTGGCAGAGGCAAAATGCTTTTGGCCAGGTACGACCAAAAGCAAAATGCTTTCTGCCTCCTAACTAAGGAGGTTTATAATGAAAAATATCGAACATTTAACGCCTGAAGAAGAATTGAAGAAATTAATGTTTAAACCTATGTCCAATGAGGAAGTAATACGATTACGGATGGTAAGGCGAAAAGATAAATGGCTCTTAGAATTGACTTCCTCTTCAAAAAAGATGAAACGGTGACAACTGAAAACTAATCTATTCTATTTAAAAACCTGCCAATGGTAGGTTTTTTAATATACCGTATTGTGACTAAGGAGTAGAGAAATGCCTGATTTTTCAATCACAACAGCGCTAGATAATTTAAGTAAAGCTACTTATCGTGTAAACCCCTTACGATGGGATAAATGGCTGTTCTTTACTAGTGATTTGGGTATAGACATACACGATAAAGGCGTTCGCCGAGAATATTTTGATCGCAATAGCGATATTCCGTATAAAACAACGGGTCGCGATGGTTGGATGAAATTAGGTGACGCTTATTTGTCAACGGGAGAGTTAAAGTTAAAGCTTCATCCGACTATTATTACAACCAATCCAATTAATTCATTGGGAGTGGAACAGAGCGCTGTGTTTGCTTTTATGACCCATCAAGAAAGAATAAGAGAATTGCTTGTAAAAGTAAGAAAAGGAAAGTCATATGTGAAGTGTTTTTGTTTGTGGGGAGAATTCGCTATTTATCCTGTTACATTAATTCAAAACCAGGGTCGATTAAACAGCGATCTTTCCAATAAAACTAAAAATAGGATACGCCAATTTCTTAAATTGGAAACTTCGACATGGTACCTTGATACCAAATTTAATGATTATGACAATCTAGTTGAAGAGGGACAAAAATTAGGGTTTGATTATGGTGATCTTATTGAGGTTAAACATCCAGCAAGAAAAGAAAAGATACCTGGTGTTATAGTGGGGGATCCGGCTGTAGTTGCCAGAGAAAGCCGAGAAGGCTTGAAACCGCAAATTTTATTTTTGCGACTAATTGACACAGTTGAATCAGATAGTGATAGTGAAAATCGTAGGTATATTCCAACTAACATATATTTTAAAAATAAGAATAATGAGAAATTCTTTCAATCAATTGCTCTTACTGAATTTCGTTTTGCACCACTAGCTTTAGTAAAAAGTTTATCGTGCTATGGCACTTATAACAAGCAGGAGGCGATAAATGTGATAAAGCAACGACTGGAGGTGTTCTTTGAAAAATAAAGATCATAAGTATCAGAATGAATTGAAAGAATTAATGTTCAAACCTATGTCTAATGAGGAAGTTGAACGTTTACGTAAAATAAGGGCCGAAGATAGATGGTTGCTTTCTCTTAATTTTCAAGAGATGGGAGAAGACCTCAGTCTTACAAAAAAAGCTCATATTCCTATAGCTTATCCCGAAGTAAGACCAATCCTTTTCAGGCAGTTGAAAGAACAACAAGTAAAGGGCAAAGTAAGGAGAGAGGTTCTGAATGAAACCATTATAGATGATCATCTTCAAGCTGCTGGTTCTCGCAAACCGTTCTTTCCGTCCGAAATACAAATATCAATTCCATTGAAGAAAAATAAACACGGGAAACGAGCATGCATTGAGTTCGAAAAGAAGAAAAGAGAAAAGGTATGGATAGTTGGCCTTAATAATGTGGCTAACGAAGAAATAGAATATATTAGAATCATTATAACATTTGCCGATGGTGAGTCCGCCATACTGGATAAAAAACATATTCAAGAAGGTTGCCGCTGGGAATTATTTGTTAACAAGCCACCTATAAAGATTGAAATAATCCATAATATTAAAGAGTTATAGAGCGAATTAAAAATGATAGATTATCAAATTGGTTTTCCAATTGATTCAGAAGATATTAAAAATCCTGCCTATTACCTGCTTAATTTAGGGCATTCCGGGCAGCACCTTTTAATTAGATGGGATAAAAAAGATAAATGCATACCCGATGACGGTGAATTGCCCCAAAATAATGGTTCCAACAAGGCTTTTTTGCATAAACCAAGATTTATCAATGATGATTATTTTCTATTATTTGAAAGGTTTGACCCACCTCGATATGGTGCAACTCTAAAAGCCTTACTAAACGGCCAATCCGATGGCGCTGCCGCTGCTCTTGTTTTGGCTAATTATAAGGATTTTTTTGTAGCAGATTTTTCACAACTCAAAGATCGGCGAAAAAAACCTATCATTTTAGTTTCATGCGAAATTAACTTCGACGACAAATTAGAAAAGTATCGTGGACTTACATTGGGGGTTGTAACTGATATTGATCAAGATCGAAAAACATCGTTACTGAAAAAATGGCAAGCGGCCGTAAAAGCTTCAAAAGAAGTGGGATGTGCCTTAGTTCTTCACGAAGATGATATAAAAGAATTACCTAAAGGACTCCAAAATAAAGCGAAAAAATTAAGTAAGAATATATTTAAAGGATTGAAGCAAGGTGAACCTATACTTGTCGAAGTTGACTCAAAAGGCATCGGTGATATCTCAAAAGCTTTGGGGGGTAGAAAAAATTGTTTTATAGATCGTTCATTATTATTACGTAAATATATTAGATATTCATTATTATTTATAACTATTTGGGTACTCCTTTCAATTTCCATTTCATGTATAATTACCATGCTACATTATTATTTTAGAGGCTACGCCTGTAACGCCGCATCAACTTTTTCGAGTATAATAAGTTGCACTTTGCACGGTTACCCCAAGTTTAGTAAAAATGAAATTGGTATTCTGTATAATAGCGGAATATATAGCTATAATGAAATTTTACAGAGGCTCAACAACAATATGTATGAAAAAAGTATTATGATAAAATTTAGAATTAATTCAATGAACGAATTTAGGTCTGTAAATAGATCTGTAAAGGGAATAAATATCCATAAGTATGAAAGTGGGGAAATAAATAATATATTAAAAAGAAGTGGAGGATACATATTCTTTGAAAACAATAACCAACCAGAATTTATTATTGAAGATATGGTTTATATTCCAGAAGGAAAATATTATTCACCTGACGGACGCACATGGAGTGAAACAAAGAGCTTTTATATAGATAAGTTCGAAATGACATGGAACAAATATAATGTTTGTGTCACAGATGGAGCATGTGGTACGGTAGCCAATGATGACGATTACAATAAAAATATTTTAAGGGACGGAATAAATGACCCTGAGTTTCCAGTGATCTTTATCTCATGGGACCAAGCTAATCAATATTGCAAATGGGCTGGAAAAAGATTGCCAGATCAGTGGGAATGGGAGAAAGCTGCTATAGGCACGGACAGACGAGTATACCCGTGGGGTAACACAATCGATTGCGCAAAAGCACAATATAAGGATTGTGGAAAAAATAAACCAACAAAGGTTGGTTCCTATCCATCCGGAATTAGTCCGTATGGCGTTTTGGATATGGCTGGTAATGTAGGCGAATGGGTTTTTACTAATACTCTAATGAGAGAGAAGTTTGGATGTTACTGGAAAGGTGGGAGCTATATGGATCAAGCGAATTCCCTGCAGCCTCTACTTAACCACTCTGCCCCAAACGTAGGCTTTGCTTATATAGGTTTTCGTTGTGCAATGAATCCGTAAATGAAGAGATCAAAATTGCCGCCAAGAATACAAAAAGGACAGATTCAAATAGAACCTGTCCCATAACATTTTAAGCAGGAACGCCTTCTTGTTCGGCCTCCTGCATTTTCTTTTCGATCTCAAACGTCAGATCGATTGATTGGCTGACGTATTGGAAATACAGGGAACGAAAGGTTTCCTTTTCCTCGTCCGTGTTTTCCTTGAGTTCCTCGAACTGAATGACGAAAAACTTGCCTTTGGTGTTGGAAACTTCTTTCAGCGTCAGGGTCGTTTGATACTCGTAAAGGCTTTTCTTGCGTAAGCCGATTGCCGAAAGAAATGCCCTGCAAGGTCTGAGCTGTTTGCCGTGCAATGAAATAAAGAACGGCACCTTGTCATCTTTGCCGATGCAAAGCAGGTTGATGACCTCGTCGCAAAGCGGCCTTTCGCTTTTCTCACCCCACGTAGCATTGTCACAGACCGGTTCGAAGCGTCTTCCGTTTTCTTTCCGGCCACAAATCGAGTTGATAGGGGTTTCAACGTTATCCGATGGTTGAAGGCCGTCACTGCTTCGGCAGATAGGGTCTTCGTCCAGATTTTCGCTCCAGCAGACCCGACCTTTGGCGGCTTTGAGTACCACGACATTGAGTCTTTCCACCTCTTCATTGCTGAGGTTGTTGCGGAATAGACCGGGCGTACCCAGCTTTGAGGTCGGTTGAACAATTTTGTAGCGGGGAATGATCAGGTCGCCGGTGTCGAACTCCTCAAGGCCCAGTATTTCCGGGCCTTCCGCCGGTTTAGCGATTTCGCTTTCCTTCTTTTTTTCCAACGCAGCACTTTTCTTTGCCATTTCTTTTACCTCCTAAAAATATTGTTCGAATCCTTGCAGATCGCTGTGCTCGGCGATCCGATTGACTATTTCACCGTGGGGCTTGCAAAATCGGTTTACTTCGCAAGCGTTGCAAGGGCATAGGTGTCCTGTTTTTAATGGTCTCATGGGGAAAATGTTGAAACGTATCCCCTGAATGATGTACTTGATTTCTTTTTCGATAGCCGCGATGTCTTCCACTTGCCGGGAAACGGGAATGCTTGGGTCTCCGCGCACATCGCCCGCTTGAAACTGGACGCCGTTTTTGGTGGTTTTTCTTTTATACGGAACTAAATTCCGCGCGTGGTACCATTCAATGAGGTCGGGCTTGATGTTGAGTCCCCGCACCGCTCCGAGGTAGTAAATAGAAAACTGGATATCACGCGCAAGGAATTCCGGCGACGGCTCCGTTGAATCGGTTTTTATGTCCCGGAGAACCATCTTCCCGTCAGTATTGCGGTAGATGAGGTCAATGGTGCCTGCTATCTCGTAGCTGTTAATGTTGAAAGCGAATTCTATCTCAGAATGTACAATGTCCAAGCCCGTGTTATGTTGCACATAAGCTTCCACCAATTCGGAGACTTCTTGCAAAATTTCTGGGGGGATGTCGTAGCTCTGCAAATCAACCTTTTTTTCATGGTGAAAATCGTTGAGAATCTTATGGACGTAGCTTCCGATAAGTAGCGGCGTGGACTTTTCTTTGTGCACCTCGACTCCATCAACCTCAATCAATCGGAATCGTCTGGGGCATTGTGAGTAGAGTTTTAGCAGGCTTTGCCTGTAGGGGCCGTTAAATCTATGGTTGGGCACTTTTTCCTCCTTTCTCAGGCGGTCAGATATTTGTCCAAGACGCCGCCTGCGATTGCTTCCATTTCGATCCTGCGGTCAACATCAGGGATTGATTGGGCGGAGTTGCTAACGGCGTTGACTATACCGAACAAATTTTTGGATGGTTGGGAGAGAAACGAATTCAAAATGGACTGGTATTCCTCTTGGGTGAGTCCGTTTTCCTCAGCGAGCCGGTCAATCAACTCCATCGGCTGTTCGATCTGTTTGATGATGCTCATTTTGAACTTTTCCACCAGCCTTCCAGTGTCGTTTTTAACATCGTCAACAACCTGACGTATGTTCGACCTTATCCTCTCCGGGTCGCCTATGTGACGAAAACCCCCTTTCTTTTCCTTTGAGACGAGGCCGTTTTTGCATTTCAGGCGATAAATGAACCCTATGATCGTCACCGACCGAAGCCCGACTTCAGAATTGGCGACATGAATCCCTTGCTCAACCACGTCGCCCGGTTGAAGCTCCATCTTGTTTGTCGGCCAAGTGATGCTCACGTGAGAGCTTTTCTCCTCGAAGGACTCAAGGACAACATTCTCCGTGCCGTCCATGAACTCGGCCAGGATTCTGAAAAGCTCCATGTCGTCAAAGGGCGCGTAGCGATCGCTCATGATGGCCCTTACCCTGTTTTCTCTTACAATTCTCAGCATCACGTCTTTTTCCTCTTCGGCGTTTTGCATGAACCATGCGACATTGAGTTCCTGTAGCGCGGGTGGGCATTTTTTGAGATAAACGAATGGCACACCTACGCGCGTGCAAAGTTGTTGAAGCGCATGTTCCTGCAACGTCAGCTTTTCAGTAATCGGGGATTTTGATTCCTTGAGCGGGATAAGATTGCACCGGTTGTCCTCGACCTTGAACCTGAACCGGTTGAGTTGGGCGTAGCGATCCACGGGATTCATTTCCGCGAACCGCGTTTCCACAGTTTCCAAGACATCTTTGAAACTAGCCATGATTTCACCTCCTGTTTTTTGTTAAAGTGCGAATTGCGCCCTTCAAAATGAAAGGCACCGATAGGAACCCCCAATTTGGGGACTTTTATCGAAGCCTTCCCGCCAGGCCCTCACCGGTCTTCGCCACCGATAAGGACCTGCTTTCCCATTCCGGCAAGAGAACTGGGAAAAACAACCCAGTATGGCGGCCAGGCTGCCGGGAAGATGTCAGTCTAAAAGGCTATAAAGGGATGAATCGTAAGGAAGAGCTTTGCGCCAGATTCGACATAAGAGGACATTCGGTCTGAAAACGTCTACATACTTGGCAATTGTAAACCAGAAGAGTGCTGAACCTGAACCGTCCGGTCTCACCTGATAGCAGGCTTTAATGAGGTTTTCCATCCGTTTTTGACCCGTGGTCACGGTTAAAATCCTGACGGTTGAAATTCCCAAGTCCTTTTTAGTGCCGTCTTGTTTCCACCATTCGTAATAGTCCCGATACCTCTTGGCCATCCGCATTGCGCTTACAGTCCCCCTGTCCATCTCCAAAAGAAAATGATGTTTGCGTTTATTGTAGGTTATGGTGAAAAAGGCGTCGGGGATCAAGTAATCGGTTTTATGGTTTTTGGGCATTAAAATTGGCTGAGTTTAATTTTTACGTCCTCTTTCGCTTGCTTCCAATTCTCAAGCTGAAATTCTTTTTTATATCTGGCGAGAATATCAAGGCAAATGCGGAGATTATTTATCAAAAGCGTGTGCTCAAGGAAGATTGTCGAGCGTTTACTGTTAGGCCGAATGTAACGGTAATCGTTTTTACCCGTCGTTATGGTAAGCTGTCTGGCTCCCAAGCGTCCCAGTGCAAATACGCAATGAAACGAAATTCTATTCGTGACGCTCGTTAAAATAAGTCTTTCAAGATAGCCGTATTTCCAGAGCATAAAAATTGTTTTTTTCAAATTTCGTTGCCGGCGATTACGGAAAATGGATTCAAGTTGACGCAAGGTTAGATAACAATATTTCCCGACCTCTTTGAGTATTTCAATGCAGGAAGAATCAGAGGGATGGAAGCTTTGGTTGTTCATTTTTTCTTTCAATCAGTTTGTTATAGGCGCTCACTAAACCAACGGCAATATAGAGTGGCTGATAGTATTTTTCCCTGTCTGTGATGGATGCTGAAGAAATGTTCGGCAAATACGATTTGAGTTCCGGGTATTTTTGGCTCATAGCTATTGAAAGTTGTCTCAGGTTTTTAATCGTCTTGTGTCCCAGGATGGTTTTAATCTCCTTCAAGTTGAAGGAATACAAAGGACACAGGCGGGTGTTTGCCAAGCCCTTGAGAAACGATAGCAACCCTACATTGAAACTCATTTCCCGATGCGGTAAGAGCTTCAAGGTGACAATCGCTCGCGGTTTGTACTCGTTCATCAAACGGCATAAAAGTTTGTTGATTATCAGGATTTTTTCTCCGTCTGTCTTGAAGCGTTTCAGCCATTGCACCTTGAAATAGTAAAGACTGGATTCGTCCGCAACGGCCAGCCCGATAACCCTTCTACCGGGCACAAAACCCAAAATATATGATGAATTATTTTGATCCCCCATAAATAATAGTTAAAAATAGTTGCTAACATCCTCCGGCGGGAAGGATTTGCATCGCCTTCTTAAGCTCCAAGATAGCATGTCTTTCCTTGTCGCAAAATTCCTTGTACAAAACCTCGACCGGCACATTCAACGCGATGGAAATGCGATAAAGCATCTGTCCGCTGGGGAAGACTTCTCCGATTTCATAAAGAGAAACGCGGTTTCGGTGAACTCCGAGAAGCTTGGCCAGTTCATCTTGTGTCAACGGTCTCGGATAAAACCTCAGGCGATAGCATTTGATGTTGTTTGTGTATTTGCAGCAGTCGGTCATAACATTTTGTGTATTCTATTTCAGTATAACTTTTAATTCTTCGTAAAAAAGACGGGAAAAATCACTCCAAAAGGTGAATTCTATCCTCTTATTGTGGAAAACTTCTTCTGTTTTCATTTTCAATATACAAAAAAGGGAATTAGATTTTTCTAAAAATTTAAAAAAGCCGCCGGCTATATTTGCCAGTGGCTTGTTGATAAGTAAGGATATGATATTCAGAGTCCGCACCTTAAAGAGTGAATTTTACCCCCTTACTGAGGCGCACATAAAAAGATATTCTGAAAAGGTCTGACTTAATTTTATTTCTATGCCCTTAGATCAAGAGGCTATAAACGAGCTGAAGCAAATTTATTTCGCTGAATTCGGCGAAAGGCTATCCGATCAACAGGCTTGGGATATGGGGATTGGCCTTGTAAACCTCTTCAAAAGCCTTGCCAGCTTTAGGCTGTCAAAAAAGGTCGAAAACAAAGATTTGACCGGGGATAACGCAAAGAGCTAAAATGACTTCAGCCCTTCTAAATTTTGATCGCTAATTTTCAAAATTTATGGATTGCTTTCTCTACGCTCGCAAAAGCACCGAGTCTGAGGACAGACAAATCCTCAGCATCGAGTCGCAAATCAATGAGCTAAAAGCAGTGGCATTAAAACAAGGGCTGAAAATCGTAGAGATATTTTCCGAGGCGAAATCGGCGAAAGCGCCGGGCCGCCCGATCTTTAACAAAATGATGAAGAGTGTTTTTCAATCGGGGGGAATCAACATTCTCTGCTGGAAGCTTGACCGCCTTGCCAGAAATCCCGTTGACGGCGGCAGCCTTATATGGGCTGTTGAGCAAAAGAAGCTCACCAGGATTTTCACTCCAAGCAGGGATTTCAAAAACAGCGGCGACGACAAGTTCTGGATGCAACTTGAGTTCGGTATCGCCAAAAAGTACGTTGACGATCTGAGCGACAACGTAAAAAGGGGGCTTCGCGCCAAGTTAGATAAGGGTATCCTGCCTGGAAAAGCGCCAGTGGGCTACCTGAATGATAGGGAGACCAAAACCATCGTCAAAGACCCTAATCGTTTCAGCATAGTGCGGAGAATTTGGGACATTGTGCTTTCAGGCGATTACAACGTTGAAACGCTCCTTAAAGCGGCTGAAAACGATTGGGGCCTGATTACACGTCAATCCAAAAGAAATGGCGGCAAGGCTTTAACCCGGAGCGGACTTTACAAGCTTCTGGACAATCCGTTTTATTACGGGGCAATCAAGCGAAAGGGGGATCTCTATCCGGGTATTCATGAACCTATGATAACCAAAGATGAGTTCGACAAGGTTCAGAGAATCTTAGGCAGGCCTAATACATGTCCCAAAACAAAAAGCTTCGCGTTTACTGGCCTGATACGATGCGGCGAATGCGGCAGTATGATTACCGCAGAGGATAAAATCAATCGCTATGGGTACCGCTATACTTACTATCATTGCACAAGAAGGAAAGGTGGAATAAAAAACACGTGCAGGCAAAAGTACATCGAGGTTGAAGAACTTGAAAATCAGGTGCTCTCATTTTTGGAAAAGCTCCATTTACCGCAGACATGCATCGAGTGGACTTTCAAGTATATTAGAGAAGCTAAGGAAGATGAGGAAAAATTGCAGGCCGACATTAAAATATCTCTTGAAAAAGCTTTAGCCAATTGCAAAAGGAAGCTCGATAACCTCTTGGACTTGAGGCTTAAAGAATTGCTCACTGATGAGGAGTATTTATCAGAGAAGGCGAAGCTGACCGAAAAGAAAATGAACTTGCAGGCACAAGTAGCCGCATTAACAGACAATCCTAACAAATGGTTAGAACCTTTTCAAAAATTTTTTTCTTTCGTAAACTTGGCGGAAAATTCCTTTGAGAACGGGAATGCCGCCTTAAAACGCCAAATACTCTCAACCATTGGTTCGAACCTTTTTCTCAAGGACAAAATTTTGCTGATTGAAGCGAAAAAGCCGTTTCGCCTGATTATTGAAAACGGCCATAGTTCACTAGGGTGCCGGGAGCGGGACTCGAACCCGCACGGCTTATGCAGCCAAAGGATTTTAAGTCCTTCGTGTATACCAATTTCACCATCCCGGCCAGTTAGAAGCAACGGTTAATCATCTTAGAAGGCTTCTAAATAATGTTTAATCTTTTATCAAAGATATAACTATTAAATACCGCAGCTTCTAACTGGCCGCGGCCTTTTCCTTTAAATAATTTTTCAATCTATTTTTTATGTACCGTTTTCCCATGCCACTTTTTAAGTATCTTTCTCTCTTGATTGCGTCAAATTTATTTACACAACCTTCATAATAAACCAAAATAACCGGCAACCGATATTTGGTTGATTTGACTTTGCCCGATTTGTGTTGTTTTAATCTAGCGGTTAAATCATCCGCATACCCAACATAAAAATTAGCATCCCTTTTACTTAAAAGTACATATGTATAATACATATCCCCGATATTATTTTAATTAAGCAAAACGATCAAGAGCGGGTGACCCCGCACCACGAGTGTGCGGGGCAAGCAGGATTTTCACTTTTAATTAACCTGTGAGCGGGTGACCGGATTTGAACCGGCGACCTTTTCCTTGGCAAGGAAACGTTCTAGCCACTGAACTACACCCGCATGGTTAAATTCCAAATGACAAATAACAAATGACAAAAATTAGGAAGTTTAATTGTAGCTGGGCCCGCAATAAAATTATTTTATACTATTTATTTAAAAAAATCAAGGGTTTATTCCAAACCCTCCGCGCCTCTCCAGGCCAGCTCAAAAATCGCTCTTTGCGCTCTGGCAATTTCCTCGGATTCAATGATCATGGCAAACATTTCTTTGCCATAACTGGCAATGGCGACTTTATTGGCGTAAATATTGGTTTCATTATTGACCGGAAAATCCTTGGGATCTAAAAGTCTGACAGTACGTAATTGCTCCTGATTTTTGGCCATATATTCCATGATGCCTTTTTCTTTTTTATAAATCCCGCGAAATCTGATACCTTTGCTAACTCTATCAGCAACATATTCATCAGAATATTTGGGCAAATGCTGTAAGACACCTTCACCCACATAACCCAAAATCTCATCACCCTTTTTCAGGCTTTTTAAACTGTCGTTGTACATTTCCTTAATCCCTTCTTTGCCTTCAAAATATTTAATGGTTGGCTTAATTTTCGGCGCATTATATAAACTTTCCAGTTCAGGTAAAATTGCTTTAATATTCTCTTCTTTTTCTTTGGCTTTTTTAAGCAGTCTTCCAGGATCAGCTGGGAAATAATATTTTTTCTTGGCTTTAAGGGATTTATAAACCAGCCCCTCATTTAATAGCTGGCTTAAAATATCATAAACAGTGGGTCTTTTTAGCCCCACTTTTTTGGCAATAGAATAGGCAGTGGCTCCGCCCATTTCCAAACAAGCCAGATAAATATCTGCTTTTTTGCCAATAATATCAATTTGTTCTAAAGATTCTTTGATGTTCATATTCGTAATTTTCCGACTACTAATTACATTATAGCATATTTACACAATTTGTCAATATAATTAGCCATTTTATCAATAATACTATGATTAATCTTAAATACCTAGACGGGAAGTATTGACTAAAATAATTTTAATTGATATAATAATAAATCCTGCAAGACAGGTTGATCCTTGAAAACTTTTAAAATGGCGCCCAACGCCGAAGGAGGAAAAAATGAGTTATAATGCAACATTGTTTTTAGGAGTGCCTCTAAGTATCTTTGGAAGACGGCCGGGAGCAAGGAGTTCCGTGACTGAGAAAGTCGAGTTTGCGAAACAAAAAGGTTTGAAAAAAAACGGACTTCAGTATTGTGATCCATGTGGTGAACCATTTTTAATTGGTTTTTATATCAGCAAAACAGATACTTTTGCTTATAAAAAAATTCAAAACAAACTTCTAAGTGATGTCAACAAAAAAGCCAAACAGCTCGAACGAATCTTGAAAAAATTAGGGATTAAGAAGAAAAATATAAAATTTCGCCTTTATACGCTTGCGTTTGATAGCCCTTCACTTGATGGCGAAACATGGCGAGAAAATTATTGATCTAAAAAGATGAATGGGGGTCGGGCGACTTCACACAACGGAGTCGCCCTATGCCGCAAACCCTATATGGTTTGCGGCATCAACTCGAGCTCGAGACATGGTGTCGCGGGCTGGAGATTGGAAAAGTTCTTTAAAAACCAAAAGGAGGACGAAATATGGATAAGCTACTTGGTGCATCACCTTGGTTTTGTATGGCAGGCTTGTTGATCACAGCAATTATATTAGGCATCAGAACAATTGAAAGGGCTAAAAAAGAAAACAATCCCTTTGCCGCAATTGGATTTGCCTTTCAACTACCTGCTTTGGGCTGTTGTACGATTTTTGCCATTTTATCTATAATGGCTGGAATCATAATATTATCACACTGAAACAAACTAAATCGAGAAGGAGGAAAAAGATGAAGATCAACAAAAAGTCCTGGCACTATCGTTTGATTCGCTGGAGAATTGAGTGGGATTTTCATTTCCCGCCCACCCGCGAAGAGGTTGATTGCGAGATGCCACAAACGTTGTGTTCCTATCTTTCTAAACTTCTCAGCACATTTGTTGAGATTTTTTTCAACATATTTTTAGTTATTTTCTTTTTGGCTTTTATAGCAATGGTTATCTGGACTCATCCCCATGAAGCGAAGTACTTTCTTTTAGCTCTTCCGGTAATCTGCGTTTCAGGGGTCATAGTCTGGATAGTCTATAATTTGATCACTGATTTTATTCGGAAACCAATCCAAAAATGGCAGAGTAATCATTGTCCGAAAATAGACTACAAATAAAATATTATCGGGCAATCACTCATAATCTTGGGCGACTTTGCGCATCAGGGTCGCCCGCTTTTTCCAGATCGCGACAAGTTGTCGCGGGCTGAAAATCGAGATGTAACTTTGACAACTTAAAAAGCGCACAGCGCCGAAGGAGGAAAAATGAAAAACCTAAATAAGTTAACAGGGAGAGAAGTGCTTGAAATTATTATTGAAAAGGACAAAGAGGATGTCCTTCCCCACTTAAAAGTGCTTTTTAGCAGTAATCTAAGTATTCTTAGCCTAAAAGCGAGAAGCTTATTGATGGACAAATATTTTAGTCGAATGCGTTACTTCTCTACTAAAGATAGAGCGAGGTATTGTGAAGAAGAAGTTCAAAAAGCATTCTTTGCATGCCTGCATCTGAAATATTCTTCTCCTCCGCCAGACGACAAGATTATTGAAACAGCCTTAAAAATTGGCGGTGAAAAAACAGCGCGCAATATTTTTAAGATAATCAAAGAGGACCCTGAAAAAATAATACTTTTCACCAACGAAGCAAAAGAAATAATAAAGAAACATTTATTCTTTGGTGGAAATGAAAAAAGGATATTGGAAAATGAGGATGATTATCAATACAATTTTATAAAAGCAGTAAAAGCTCTTTGCGCAGAATAAAAAAACAAAAAGGGATTACTTAAAGTAATTCCTTTTTAAATTACCTTGTTTTTTTGTTTCAAAACCGTTAATATACAATTAAGTTTATGCCAAAACAAGACCAAAATCGCATAATCTCCACCAAAGAAAGCCCCGAAGAAATTGCTTTTGAAAAATCTTTGCGGCCGAAAAAATTGAGCGAGTATATTGGCCAAAACAAAGTCAAAGACAATCTGGCTATTTTTATGGCTGCAGCTAAAAAAAGACAAGAACCAATTGAACATGTCTTGCTTCATGGCTGTCCTGGCTTGGGCAAAACAACACTTGCTCATGTCATTGCCAATGAAATGGGCACTAATATTAAAGTCACTTCTGGACCAGCCATTGAAAGAACTGGGGATTTGGCTGCGATTTTAACTAATTTGGCTAATGGCGATATTTTATTCATTGATGAAATTCACCGCTTAAATAAAGTGATTGAAGAAGTGCTTTATCCAGCCATGGAGGATTTTGCTCTGGATATTGTTATTGGCAAAGGACCCAGCGCCAGAACCTTAAGATTGGATTTGCCCAAATTCACTTTAATCGGCGCGACAACCAGAGTTAGCTTAATTTCCGCGCCTTTACGCGACCGTTTTGGCGCAAATTTTCATTTAGATTTTTATCAAAATGAAGACATTGAAAAAATTATTGAACGCAATGCAAAAATTTTAAACACAGAAATTGAGAAAGCTGCCTGCCAAGAAATTGCCCAGCGCGCCAGAAAAACACCGCGGGTGGCCAATCGATTATTAAAAAGAGTACGCGACTATGCCCAGGTTAAAGCTGACGGCCAAATCACCAAAGCGCTGGCCCAAGAAGCTCTGGCTCTGCTAGAAATTGATGAATTGGGCTTGGATGAAATTGACCGCAAATTATTAAAAGCAATTATTGAAAAGTTTTCTGGCGGCCCAGTTGGCCTAAATACTCTGGCTGCCGCCACTAGCGAGGAAATGGAAACAATTGAAGATGTTTATGAGCCGTTTTTAATGCAGCTGGGTTTTTTAAACCGCACAGCCAAAGGCAGGGCCGCCACCAGCTTGGCTTATGAACACCTTGGTTTTAAAGCAAAATTAGACAACCAGCAAAATCCTTTAATTTAAACTTTTTACCTGCTACAATTAAAATATAAACTAGCTTCTTAATATACTAATAACCAAAAAATGATTGAAGTTTCCTTATACGTTTTTTTAATCATTTACGGCATCCTTCTGGCTATCTTTGCTCTAATGACCTTGGTTAATCTTTTCCATTTATTTGCTTATGGTTTTTTAAGCTTTACCAGCTTTTTTATGACCTTTATTTTTTTTGCCGGTGTGGTTTTGGTTTTATTCATTACCTACAAACTGGGACTGCAAATTGACTGGTCCCAAACATTTATAATTTAGTTTATTAGTTAATTAGTCTATTGGTTTATTGGTCTTTAGAAGTATTACAAATAAACAAATTAACCAATAAACAATTTAACCTGCCTATGTTTATAGACAATCAAATCCCCAATCGGCAAAAAGAAGAAAAATTAATTTTATTTTTGCGCCGCCATCCTGCTATTTTGGCCGGCAAATGGCTTTATTTTATTCTTTTGGGATTAATCCCTCTTGCTATCTATTTTTTTCTCCTTTATTTTCAGCCGCAAATTTTAAGAAATATTATAGCTCATGCTGGTTTATTGCTTTTTGCCAGTGTCTATTATGTCTTTATCCTACTTTTCTTTTTCAGCGCTTTTATTGATTTTTATCTTGATGTTTGGATCGTGACTGACCAAAGAATTATTAATATAGAGCAAAAGGGACTTTTTAATCGGGTTATTGCTGAACATAGCTTAGACAAAATCCAGGATGTGAGTGGCGAACAAAAAGGCATTTTTCAAACCTTGTTTAGCTATGGCAGTGTGCACATTCAAACTGCTGGCGAAGTCCAAAGATTTATTTTCTTTCAAGTTAAAAATCCTTTTGAAATTATTAGGGTGCTAAATAATTTAATCCAAAAAAGAGAAGCTAAATTTGAACACGAAATAACTGAAAAATTAAGTCCACCAGAATATTAAATTAAAGACACAAAAAAGAAGACGAATCAAATCGCCTTCTTTTTAAATTTAATGTCTATATTTTTTAAGCTGCTTCCTTTTCTCTTTCCTCTCTTATTTTCTGTAAAATTTTGTCTTGCAAAATTTCGGCTCTTTTCATCAGCTTCTCTAATTCCAATTTTCTAGGATCGTCTGAGCTTTTTTTATAGGACTCCAAAGATTTCCTGCCATGGGCTATTAAAAATTCTACATCGCTATAGCCAGTGATTTTCCCACTCGGTGTTTCTAATAATTTCTCTATTCTATCAAGTCCTTCATCACCCAAAATCCCGAGGGCTATTCTTCTTTTACGTAAAGCCTTCCTCTTTATCTCACTGTTTATTGAAAATCCTGGCTCATCAAACCCCATCTTTTTTTCAGCATCTTCTATTATCACTTTTAATTCTTCTGGGCTTAATTTCTCAAAATAATCCCTTGCAGATTCATCTTTTTTAATTAAAGCTTCTCTTTTTACTAAAGACGAATTTTCCATATATCTAAAATTAATAAATTTTCTTTAATTCGATTCCTGTATAATAATACTTCAAAATCTGGTCAAAAGTGTAATTGAAATAAACTGCTAAATGCAGAGCCCCATGGGCTGAAAGGCCGACACCATGTCCATACATTGTAGTTTTATCATATCCGGCTGGTTCTTTAACTGAAACTAACCAAGGTTTAAAAGAACCACCCCAAACCTCCTGATAACTTCTGGTCCTGCCATCATCATAAGAAAAATAAGGGGTAACTACAACTTCGCCATTATAAGTAACGACCTGACCTCTGGTCTCTTCCACTGCTTGTGAAACTTTGGTCAAGCGCAATTGGGAATTATAACCTTTATAGACCTGGTCATAAGTCGCATCCAAAGTATAATATTCATCAGCATGCTTGGTCCCTCGGTTATAATGATACATGGCATAAGTGCGGGCAACAGTGATCAAAGCTTTCTGGTATTCCAGAGGTGAATCATTACTGGTTTCTGCCAGACCTTTTAAATAATTCTCTACTTCTAATTCATTAATAACCCATAATTTGCCGGTGTTGGGGCTATATCTGACTTCTAATTTGCCTAAAAACCTATTGTCATTCAAACTTTGATTCCAAGCCGGACGCCAGTTCAAAGAAGTAATTTCAAAAACCGTATTGCTATTATCACCTTCAAACCTTAAATATGAACTGGTGGTTAAATTAGTGCCATTACCTATTAATGTATAAGTTCTGGTTGAAAAATTAAAGCTGACTTGGCTAGAAACTCCCACTGGCATGGCAGCTAAAACTGCCTGATTTTGATCTTTAACTTTATAATTGGAATTGGCTGTAATGGTAATGGTTTCGGTTGTGGAATATAAACCTATGCGCACTAATGGACCGTTATTTGAAGCAATAGGTATAGAATTATTATTAGAAATTGGGCTGGGGGTTGGAGTAGGAGTAGAAGAATTATCAATAGGATTAGTATTTGTCACTGTTGGCGGAATGACTGGCACTTCAACTTTTATAAATGAAGTCCCTTCGTCTGTTACTTTGATGCCGATTTTTAAACATTCATCAATCAGCTTTTGGTCTACCATAGCTGCTTTAAAATCACTGGGCTTAATGCTCAAACAAATTTCAGCCAAACCAACAGGCTTATTTAAAGTATTTGTAGCAATCGGCACTGGCGTAATTATGGCAGTATTTTGTGAGCTAGCAATCTGCGTGTTTTTACTTTTCTTGGCTACAACTTTAATAACTAATTCAAATTCGCTGCCTGAAATAATTGTCTTGCCATCACGCGCCAAGGCATATTTAAATTTATAAGTGCCCAAAGTACTCGGTGCTTGCAGGGTAGTATTAAAATATCCGATTTGCCCTGGTTTATTTTCTGCTGATTCTAATGAGGATTTAAAAGCTAAACCGTTTGCATCTTTTCTGCGCAATTCTACTTTACCCGAGCCGGTTTTATTCCAAACCTTTTGTCCGTTATTTTTAAAGCCAATAGAAAAATTTATTTTTTCGCTTTTCGTCATTTCAAAATCATTCTGCGACTGGACCATTTTAACTGCTTCATCACTAGATCCATTTGTTTGAAAAGAAATAACTGTTGCCTGCGAGGAATTACTAACTGAAGTATTTTGTTTTGTTATGCTGGCCACTACATTAATTTTGATTTCAAATTCACTGCCTGAAATTATTGTCTTGCCATCACGTGCTAGGGCGTATTTAAATTTATAAGTGCCCAAAGTACTCGGTGCTTGCAGGGTAGTATTAAAATATCCGATTTGCCCTGGCTTATTTTCTGCTGACTCTAATGAGGCTTTAAAAACTAAACCGTTTGCATCTTTTCTGCGCAATTCTACTTTACCCGAGCCTGATTTATTCCAAACCTTTTGGCCATTATTTTTAAAACCAATGGAGAAATTTATTTTTTCGCTTTTCGTCATTTCAAAATCATTCTGCGACTGAATCATTTTTATTGCTTCATCACTTGCCGCATTAGCTATATTAATAGCCAAAGGATTAATTAAAGAAAAATCTTTAGAGCCTAAAGGTGAGCGAATCAACCTGTCCAAATGGGCTAAAAATTGTGAGACAAAAATGATAATTAAAAAAGCTATGATAAGGCTTATCAAAAAGTCGAGTTGCGACCTTTTCTTTATCACAGCTTGAGTTTTTTTATGATTATATTTCCAGCCAAATAAATAGGCTGTTTGGTTTTTCATAGTAGATTTTTGTTTTTATTTTGGCCTCAAAAACAAGGTTTTGAGCAAAAAGTTATTTTAACTTTTATATTTAAATTATATCAATTTTGTCAAGGCTGGTCAATGAAAAACGCCTTATTGTATAAATATTTTGTTCAGCAAAATTTAGCTAAAATTTAACTTAAAACTCACTTTCATTTCTAAATTTTAAGCATGAAATTTCATACTGCTAATCTAGGTAAATGTTTATTAAATGCTGACTTTTTGTTATGATTAAAGCAAATGAAAAGACGCTTTCCCTTTTTTACTTTTTACACTTAAAAATCACATGAGCTTAACTCAAAAAGTGGCGCACAATACCTTAATCCAGTTTAGCGGCAAAATAATTAGCACCATAATTGGCGTGATTACCATTGCCATCATGACTCGCTATCTGGGACAAATTGGCTTTGGTCAGTATTCAACGATCACTGCTTACTTGCAATTTTTTGCCATTCTAGTTGACATGGGTTTGTCTATTACTGTTGTCCGCTTAATTTCTGATCCGCAGTATGACCAGCAAAAAATAATTAATAATATTTTTTCCTTGCGCTTTTTTAGCGCCCTAATTTTTCTTGGTCTTGCGCCTTTGGTTGTCATTTTTTTTCCTTATGACAATTTAGTGAAACTTGGCATTGCGCTCACAACATTTTCTTTTTTCTTTTCTGCTTTGAATTTAATTATCATTGGACTTTTTCAAAAAGAATTAAAAATGGACAGAGTGACAATTTCAGAAATCGCTGGCCGCTTAGTGCTTTTATTTTTAGTGGCATTTTTTTCTTATTTAGACAAAGGTCTTTTGTTTATCATGCTGGCAGTAGTTTCCGGCAGTTTTATAAATTTTATTTTAAATTATTTCTTCGCCTTAAAGTATGTTAAAATTTCCTTTGCTTTTAATTGGCAACTTTGGAAAAAAATTATTTCCTTTACCTGGCCATTGGCAATTTCCATTGCTTTTAATTTAGTTTACTTCAAAGCTGACACTTTAATTTTATCTTTGACTCGCACACAAGCTGAAGTTGGAATTTACAGCGCGCCTTACCGGGTCTTAGAGATTTTAACAAATTTTATTTACATGTTCATGGGCATAATTTTTCCCATTTTAACTCTTAGCTGGGCCCAGAAAAATTATTTAAAATTCCAGGAAATTTTTCAAAAAGTATTTGATGTCTTGGTTATCTTAGCTGTGCCCCTGGTTTTGGGCACTCTTTTTATAGCCAAGAAATTAATGCTACTTATTGCTGGACCGGCTTTTAGCGAATCTGGCCTGGTTTTGCAAATTATTATCTTTGCCACAGCCATTATTTTTATTAATTCGCTTTTTGGCTATACCATTGTAGTTTTAAACAAGCAAAGGCAAATGGTCTGGGCTTATATTTTTACAGCCATTGTCTCCTTAATCGGCTATATTTTAACCATTCCTAAATATGGTTATTATGGCGCAGCTGGCTTTACCATTGTTTCCGAAGCCCTAATTTTCCTTTTTAATTTTGCAGTGGTTACCAAAACCATCAAATATTGGCCAAAATTAGCAATTTTTATTAAAACTTTAGCCGCTTCTCTGGTTATGTCTGTTTTCTTATATTTTTTAAGGGGACAAAATGTCATTTTACAGCTAATTTTGGCCTCAATTATTTATGTAATTGCCCTTTATTTATTTAAAGGTTTTTCCAAGGAATTAATTTTGGAAATAATTAAGTTAAAAAGTGAACCAGAACCAGGCAAAATAAATGGGAATATCTGAATCTTATTTTAGTAAACCAGATAAATTTAACGATAATTAGCCAAAATTATCATATTTGCTCTTTACAACAATATGAATTCATGCTATAATGACTACAGATTTAAGCTGAACTTAGCTTATTTATTCCCTTCTCGCTCGAACACTTTAGTGTTCGAGGTGTATTTAGACACTAAAGTGTCTAAAGCGAGCAGAAAACTAAAACAAAAACCAAAATGAAGCCCAAAATCAAAACAAAACTGGTTATTTTTATTGTTTTAGCTTGGTCAATTGGCCTTATTTTTGCTTTAGTTAGCGCAAATTCTACTGCTGAAGTAAAAAAGAGCTCTATTTTAATAACTGAACCTGGTAAAAATGGTTCTTTTTTTATTGCCTCAAACGGCCAGACAAGCAGCCAAAATGAAATTATTTCACCTGTTTTGCGCGCTAACTTTCCTTTTAATGCCCTTTATATCAACTGGGAATCCCCAAATCCAACTTTAGAAAACAATTTTGAACTTTATGTCAGATTTTTAAATGAAAACTGGAGTGATTGGGAACAAATGGCTTTTGATGATGATAACCAGGGCAAAGATTCTAGTTTAGCCAGTTTAAATAGCCAAATGATTCCCACTAAATTAACTGATTCTTTTCAATACAAAATAATTTTTAATTCTTCAGAAAGCAAGGAGAATTTAAAAAATTTACAATTTATCTATCTAGATACAACCAAGGGCCCAAAAGGTAATTTCAGAATCAGCACTCAATCCAATGATGATTTAAAAATTATCAGCCGCCAAGAATGGGGGGCTAATGAAAATTATCGTCTTGATGCAACTGGCCAGAATTTATGGCCAGAAGAATATTATACGCCTAAAAAATTCGTTATTCATCATACAGCCGGTGAAAAAGCTAATGTAGACCCCAAGTCCTCAATCCGCGCAATTCAATATTATCATGCTGTCCAAAGAGGCTGGGGTGATATTGGCTATAATTATCTAATTGACTCTCAAGGCAATATTTATGAAGGCCGAGCTGGCGGCGATGGTGTTGTGGCTGGTCATGCTTATTTAAGAAATAGAAACACTATTGGCATTGCTATTTTAGGTTGTTATGACACTGGGCTTAATGATAAAAATAAACCGACTTGCAATACGCCTAATCAAATAACTGAAGCCACTCAAATTGCTTTAAATAAATTGATTGCCAAAAAATCCCAGGAATTTAATATTGATCCCAATGGCACTAGTGAATTTCATGGCCAGATTTTACCAAATGTTCTTGGCCATAGGGATATTGGCAGTACAACTTGTCCGGGTAATCTAATTTACAATCAGTTGCCGCAAACTCGAGAATTAGCCTACAACTTATTGCAAGAATATGGCGGCTATAAAAAGGCCTTGCCCACTGCTGCTGAATTTGTCAGACAAAGTTCTCAAGATATTACCATTGAAGAAACTAAAACAGCCGAAGTTTTTGTGGAATTTAAAAATACTGGGCAAGAAGTCTGGCGCGGCTATGAAGATAATTATGTTTTTATTTCTGATGATAATTTAAAAAATAAAATGGCGAAAATTGATTCAGTTAAAATGGCTTTAACTTCAGACAAAGATGAGGAGCCAATTTTGGAGCCTAACCAGCCAATTTTTAAATTGCTGGGCGGCAATGTTTATCCTGGTGAAACTGGCCGTTTCAAATTAGTTTTAAGCCCGCCTTGGGACAAAAAAACAGAAACTAAAAATTTTGTTTTGGCTTGGCAAGATAAAGGATATTTTCCCAATTCAGATTTTTCCATCACTATTAACAAAATAGCCTGCCAAACCTGTGGCCAAAATACTAATCCCATTGCTGAAAAAGCCGCGGCAATTTTGAGCCAAACAGATTTTTCTGCCCAAATTTCAGCCAATGCCTTAGTGCCGGTTTTAATGCAATTTCAAAATACTGGCAATGTGTCTTGGGGAAAAAATAAATTAAAATTAAAGCTCGTTTATGAAAAAACCCATATTTCGCCTTTTAAAAATGATTCCTGGTTTGATGAATGGGCTTCAATTTTACCCAAGGAAGAAATTATTTACCCAAATTCAATTGCCACCTTTGAATTCAAGCTTAAAGCGCCCAATTTACTGGCTACTTTCCCCCACACAATTACTTTAAATTACAATGACCAACAACTTTATCAATTAGACCAGACCATTGAAGTCGTTTCGCCTTACGCAGCCCAAATCTCTATCAATACCTTGCCTAAAACTGCTAAAACTAATTCAAGGCCAAAAGTTAAATTAACTTTTAAAAATATTGGCACCAAAACCTGGACGAATTTGTCTTTAAAAAGTTATGATCTGGATTACACTAATTCCTGGTTTAAGGATTGGTCATGGCTAGATAAAAAAACCATTAAAAAAATCAAAAAAACCATTAAGCCCGGCGAGGAAATTGAATTTAATTTTAGAATTTTAGCTTATTGGAAGGCCAATACTTATCCTCAATTATTTAAGCTTTTTGACGGAAAAAACGAAATCTATTTGGATGGTCAAAAAGAATTTGTAGTGCAAACCAAGGTAGAAAAATAAGGCAAAAATATATCACCTTATTGAAGGAGCGATTAGCTAATCGCTCCTTCGTCGTTTGTTTTTAAATTTATTTATTTTTGCCTGAAAATGTGTTATAATTTAAAAGTAAATAATTAAATCTTTTTCACCAGAAATTATACTCATTTTGGTGTTATTTATGATTTGGAATTAATAGTTATTTTAGCCTTAAATAATTTATGTCCAAAATCAAAAAGGCAGTCATCCCAGTGGCTGGCTTTGGCACCCGCTTTTTACCTGTTACTAAGGCCATGCCCAAAGAAATGCTGCCGATTATTGATAAGCCAGTTATCCAATACATAGTTGAAGAAGCAGTCCAGTCAGGGATTGAGGATATTGTCCTGGTAACCGGCGCTTCTAAAAGGGCGATTGAAGATCATTTTGATTATAATTACGAACTGCAAAATTGGCTAAAAAAACAAGGCAAAGAGGAATTGAGAGAGGAAGTGAAAAAAATTGCTGATCTGGCAAATTTTATTTACATCAGACAAAAAGGACCTTATGGCAATGGCACGCCGGTTTTAAATGCCAAAAAAGTCATTGGCAATGAACCATTTGCTGTAATCTGGGGTGATGACCTTTTTATAAATAAAAACGGTAAGCCGAGATTAAAACAATTAATTGATGTCTACAATAAATACCAAGATCCGGTTTTGACTGCCATTAAAATTGATGATGAGGGCACAAAAAAACACGGCGTAATTGATGGTATAAAAGTTGAAGAAAAAGTTTACCAAATTAAAAAAATAATTGAAAAGCCAGGCCCGCAAAAAGCTCCCAGCAAAATCGGGACTATTGGCGCTTATATTTTAACGCCAGATATCTTTGAAGCTTTGGAACAAACAAAAATTGGCCAAGGCCAGGAACTTTGGCTGGTTGATGCAATTTTCAACCTCTCTAAAAAAAGACCGATTTATGCTGCCTTGGTTGAAGGCAAATATTATGACACTGGCTCAAAACTGGGCTGGCTGGAAGCCAATGTGGATTTTGCCTTGAATCGGCAGGATTTGAATAAAGAATTTAAAAAGTTCCTCAAAGGAAAAATTTAATGGCAAAAAAGCCCTTTGTCATCCCGAACGAAGTGAGGGATCTCAATGTACATAGAGATTCTTCGCTTCACTCTGAATGACAATTTACGGACAAAGGGCTTTTAAACCCAATATTTAATCTCATTTAAAATTTAATTTTAATTTTATGTTAAATTTTTTACAAAAGAAAAAACATTATCTGCTTTTTGCAATTTTTATTTTATTAATCACCAGCGGCGCCAAATGCCAAAATTTACCTGCCAATACCACGGCTGGCTCGCCCAAACCAGTCACTTTGCAATACTGGAAAGTTTATGAAGAAAGTTTTAATTTTTCAGATTTAATTGCTGATTATCAGAAAATTCACCCGCAGATTAAAATTGATTACCGCAATTTTACCCAGGAAGAATATGAGAATGAATTGCTCAAGGCCTTTGCCGAAGACCGGGGTCCTGATATTTTTTCTATCCATACAACCTGGATGAACAAGTATAAAAGCTTAATTACTCCCTTGCCAGCGCAAATTAACATGCCTTATTTGCTGGTCAAAGGCACGATTCAAAAACAAACCTTTACTGAAACAAGAACACAAAATACTTTGACCTTAAGAGATATTAGAACGCTTTTCCCTGATGTTGTTTATGCCAACCAAATTCTGGACAGCCAGATTTATGGCCTGCCTTTAAGCATTGACACTTTGGCTTTATTTTACAACCGCGACCTTATAAATAACGCGGGAATTGTTGCACCACCCAAAACCTGGGACCAATTCAGGGATCAGGTCATTAAATTAACCAAACAGGATATTAAAGGCAATATAATCCAGGCTGGTGCAGCCATTGGCACAGCTGACAATGTTGAGCGCTCAACTGACATTTTAAGCCTGCTTATGCTGCAGGTGGGTACGCCCATGACCAATGCGCAGGGCTATGCCACTTTTGCGCAAACTCCGCCTGGCTTTACCAGGCCCACTCCGCCTGCGCTTGAAGCTTTAAATTTCTACACCAGCTTTGCCTCGCCAGCCAATCAGGTCTACACCTGGAATGAAGCCATGCCTAATTCTCTACAAGCTTTTATGGCTGGCAAAACCGCTTTCTTTTTTGGCTACTCTTACCATATTCCTATCATCAAAGCCCAGGCGCCCAAATTAAATTTTGAGGTTGCGTTAGTGCCGCAAGTCGGCGAGCCAAATGTTAATTTTGCCAATTACTGGGCTGAAGTTGTTTCTAAAAAAAGCCAGCATCAGGATGAGGCCTGGGATTTTATCAGTTTTATTACCACCAATGCTGATACCAATAAAAAATTCCTAGAAAAATCACGCAAGCCCGCTGCTTTAAAAAGCTTGATCCAAAACCAAGCCACTGACCTAGAATTGGCTCCCTTTGTCAGCCAGCTTTTAACTGCAAAAAGCTGGTACAAGGGCAAAGATGCCAAAGTCGCAGAAAATATTTTTAAATCCATGATTAATGATAATTTAGAGGGAATCATCCAAACCCAGGAAATTATTAACTTGGGCGTGCAGAAAGTCAACCAAACTTATTAGAAAAATTTAGCAATTTAGCCAATTTTATAGTATTATAAATGTATAATATTATTAAATAATTTACATGAAAAAAATCCCTAAAATCACAATTTTATTTATTTTTATTCTGCTTTTTTGTTTTTCTTTTATTTTAGCAAAAAATGTCCTGGCAGCCTGCCCTACGCCTGATCCAGCTAAATGTTCTGCAAGTTCATGCGGTTCTGGCGGATATTGTGGTTGCGACGGAGGAACAACTTCAGATTATAGTTGCATGGACTCCAGCAAAGGTGATAATTGCGTGCAACATCTTTGCCCTGGCGCAGCAAGCAATCAGTGCTGCAAAGCAAAAGCTGGCACAACAGGCACAACTGGCACTACTACAGGTGGCGGGGGTAGCACGAGTATTTTGCCTGCTTGCGCTGAAACTGGCCGCTGTTCTGTCTGCGATCTATTGCAGGTGGCGATTAATTTTGGCAAATACCTTTTTGGCATTGTCGGCGCCTTGGTTTTGCTTTATTTTGTTTATGGCGGCTTTATGTGGCTGACTTCTGGCGGAGCCTCGGAAAAAATCAAAAAAGGCAAAGATATTTTAATCAATTCAGTCATTGGCTTAATCATTGTTTTTTTTGCTTATGGCGGAGTACTCTTTATTGTTAATGCTGTCACTGGCGGAGGATTTAAATGGGAAGCCAATTTACAATGTGCTGCTTTGCCAACGCCAATAGAATGGACTTCGCCATCTGCTGAACAAGGGAAATTACAGGGAGGTTTGCCAGGCAGCGGTGCAGGCGGGACAACCACAGGCGGCACAACTGGAGGCACAACTGGCACGGGTGGCACCCCAACGCCAAGCCCTTCCCCAAGTCCTTCTACTGCATGTTTAAATAAATATGCTACAGGACAAGCCCAATGTTATTCCAAGCCTACAACCAGTTCTCCTGATTGCCCTACAGATTTCCCAACAATAGACACAGCTGCAACTTGTCCAGCAGGCACAACAAAATGCTGTCATAAATAAAATTATTATAAAAAATAATTTTCAACCTTAAACATGAAAAAACTCCCCAAAATCATAATTTTACTTATCTTTATCCTGCTTTTTTGTTTTGCTTTTATTTTGGCGAACAATGTTTTGGCTTATAAATGCAGCACATTTGCAGGTGGCAAATGCACGACGGAAGCAGATTGTCCTGGACCTACTTTTGGCTGCACAGTAGCTGAAGATTGTACTAGTACAACCACTTGTTGTTGCGTAACACAAAAATGTTCAGATTTGGGGGGCGAATGCAAATCTGACTGTGGGACAGCTATAAATTATGGAGCTACTAATGATTGCACTCAAAAATGTTGCGGTGCAAGCACTACTACATCTCCAGCGCCAACTACTGGTGGCACTACGCCTACCACTGGCACAGGAAGTGGGCCAACCAAAGCACCTACTGGCACTGGCGCCTCAAAAGTTGATATTAGCGGCATCCAAGGGCTTGGCACAATTTCAGTCCCTGAACTGCTGGGCCGCATGATCAAAACTATTTTAGGCGTGGTTGGTGCTCTGGCCCTGCTCATGGTGGTTTATGGCGGCATTATTTTACTGACCTCCCGTGGCGGCGAAGGCGTGAAAAAAGGCAAGGATATTTTAATCTGGGCAACCATTGGCGTAGCAGTTGTCTTGGGCAGTTATGCTTTGGTTAATTATGTAATTACAGGTATTACAGGCGGAGAAGGGGGTGGCACTACTGGTGGCACCACAACCCCAGAAAGTATTGCTTGCGTGACTCAAGGTAATGGCAGTTGTCTAAAACTAGATGCTTGCGGAGAATCAGGCGGTGTTGAAGACACCCGATTAGATTCTTCTTGTCCAAGTGGCCAAGTTTGTTGCGTAAAAGCCGGAGCAAAAATGTGCAAAGGCACTGATTCCTGTTTAGATGGCTGGTGTAATTCAGGAGATACATTTACTAAATGCCAAACAGGCATCCCTTCTGACTACACAAACTTCTATGAACCTGCTATTGGCAATCAAGGAGGCAGCTGTTCCATTATTTGCGGCGTGCGTAATGCAACATAATTATCTTAATTAAAAATTTCAATAATCTTATATCTGTAACCATCCTAAGTAATATCTTATGAAAAAACTTCTCAAAATCACGATTTTACTTATTTTTATCCTGCTTTTCTGTTTTGCTTTTATTTTAGCGCAAAATGTTTTGGCAGCCACCCCATCCCCGTCACCTTCTCCCTCGCCAAAAACTACTACCAGCCCTTCTCCTACTGGCGGTGGGACTACGACACCTAGCACTGGAGGCGGCACAGTAAGCCTGGAATCAGTTAGCCCAGTGGGTAATGTTACTATCCCTGAAATTATTGGCCGGATTATTAAAGCAGTTTTGGGCACAGTCGGCGCTTTTGCCCTGCTCATGTTTGTTTATGGCGGCATTTTAATGCTCACTTCTGGAGGCAAATCAGACCAAATCAACAAGGGCAAGCAGGTTTTAGTCTGGGCTGTGCTGGGCTTGGCCGTAATTTTAGGCAGTTATGCCTTAACCAATACTGTGATTCAAGGGCTTACAGGCGGAGGCACAACTGGCACAACTGGTACAACTGGCACGACTGGCGGTAGTCTTGTTTGCTCTAGTAGCGGAGGCACCTGTTCAGATTCTTGTGACTTTCCCTTGGAAGTAATCCAGGCAAGCGGCTGTGAAGCCTCTCAAAAATGCTGTGTTTATCCTTGCAATGCATCTGCAGATGGCGCCTCTTGCCAAAGCTCCTGCAGCACAGGATCTGATGATATTAGTAAGTACGGCTTTTGCAACCCACCGCAAAAATGCTGTGTTTTACACGCAAAAAATATCTACCAATAATGCAAAATTTAATTTTATTGCTTATCTTTGAAAAAACTACTATAATATAGGTAAATAAGGAAAAGCTAAAAAAATCAACTAGCTACTGCTAACAATTTAGCAATTTAACAATTTAAATATAATTATTAATTAATTCTTAAAAGCTTAGTTTTACTAAGCCAAAAGAAAGGGTTAAAAAACATGAAAAAATTTGTTTTCTTAGCACTTTTAGGTCTAGTGCTTTTACCCCAATTAGCTGCCGCAGCTACGATTGAACCAGGCTTGAACACAATTTCCGAAGCCATTGGCTTGGGGACAAGAGATATTCGCGTCACCATAGCTACCATTATCAACGTGGCCATGGGACTTTTAGGCATTGTGGCAGTGCTGATTATCTTACTTGGTGGTTTTAAATGGATGACCGCCATGGGCAATGAAGAAAATATTAAAAAGGCGAAACAGTTGATTGTGGCTGGTATTATTGGCTTGATTATTATCTTGACTGCTTATGCCATTGCCAATTTCGTTGTCGGTTCTGTCTTAAATGCAACCACACAATAGCTTATTTAAAATTTTTAGGGTAGGCCGCAAGGTCTACCCTAAAAATTGATTGAAAGTTTTTATGTTGAGAAAAAAAATTACTTTAAACAAACTTTATTTTTATATTTTAGTTTTATCAGCCGCCTGGCTTATGCCTCTTAAACAGCTTTTAGCTGATGATTATGGCCTGGGCGCAGCCCAAAGCGCAGCCAGTTTGCCTGAAGGCGATATTCCGACTTATTTAGGCCGCTTTGCTGGCGGAGCCTTGGCTTTATCTGGCTCTATTTTCTTGTTTTTAATTGTTTACGGCGGCATTATTATCATGACAGCCGCTGGCAATACTGAAGCTGTTTCCAAAGGCAAAAAAATCATTACTTGGGCAATTATTGGCGCTTTGATTTTAGGCGCTGCGTATGCTATCACCCAGTTAGTCTTCCAAGTTTTTACTTAAAAACTTTTCATGACCGAAAAACAAATTTATTTTATTTTTCTTCTTATCGTTTTATTTTGCAGTTTTTGCATTGCCCAAAACTCCTTAGCCTGGAGTTTTTCTGATATTTCAGGCTTTACCTCAACCACAGCCGGCGAAGCTGGTTTATCCCAAACCGAGACTGCGCCAATGGTGGCTAAGATAATCACTGCAATTTTGGGCATAGTGGGCGCGCTTTTTGTGATTTTATTTATTTACGGCGGATTTATTTGGCTAACTTCGGCTGGCAGTGATGAAAAAATCGGCAAAGCCAAAAAAATCCTGTCTTACGCTGTAATTGGCGTGGTTATTGTAGCTGCTGCCTATACAATCAGTACTTTTATAGCTAACGCTATTTTTACTGGTACAGCGCCAACAGAAGGCACGGGCACAGGCACAACAGGCGCCAATGACTGTACAAGCGCAGGCGGCGTTTGCGCTACCTATGACTATTGCACCAGAGACTTGCAAGGTACCAGTTTAGGGGTAAAAACTCAATGTCCTGATCAAGTTTGCTGTCAACAACCAACCCAAACAGTAGATTGCCGACAATGCGGCAAAACTCCTAGCTGCATTTTGGGTGTCTGCAGTCCTATCCTTAATGTTTGTGGTCAAAGTGAATGTGAGGACATAAGCTGCTTTTGTCATTTTAGAATTCCCAATTTATGCGATTATGATCCTCCACCTTATATGAATGGCGGCCCAAAATGCCCCCAAAATCTATAATTATAATACTATGCCTAATAATATAAAATTCCTTTTTGCCTTTATTCTGCTGCTGTTTTTTATTATCACTCTGACTAGCCCTGCCCTGGCTGCTTTAAAATTTGAAAATGCCCAATCTAACATAACCACGACAGCCAGCCAGGCTGGCTTGCAAACCACTGATATTCCTACGATTGCTGCTATAATTATCACCGCCCTTTTAGGCCTGGTGGGCATGATTTTTTTTATTTTATTTATCTATGGCGGTTTTCAGTGGATGACTGCTGCTGGCAATGAGGAAAAAATCCGCAAAGCCAAAAAACTAATTGTTAATGCAGTTATTGGCTTAGCCATTATTATTATGGCTTATGCAATTACCTATTTTATCAGCCAAGCCATAGAGGCTCCGGCAGAAGAAACACAGACAACTCCAACGCCAACCCCTTAAAACTTTTATGAAACGATTATTTATAATTTGCCTAACTTTAATAATAATCCTGCTTTGTCTTGGTTTAAATCCAGTCAATGCTTCTAAATTTGGGGAGGGTTTAACTGCCACTGGCACTTTGGCCTACCCTGGCACCAACAACCCCAGCCTAATGACCATGATTGCTAATTTAGTTAATGGACTGCTGACTTTTTTGGGAGTTGTCTTTGTGGGCTTAATAATCTATGGCGGCTTTATGTATTTAACTTCTGGCGGCAGTGAGGACAAAATTAAAAAAGGCAAAAATACTTTAAAAGCCGCTGTAATCGGCTTAATTATTATCATGACTGGCTATACTGTTACTTATTTTATTGCTGCTACCTTAGAAAGCCCTGGCACTACCCCTGGCGGCGGTGGGCCAACTTTTATGCAAGAATGCGAAGACAGCACTGGAGTAGAATACTTCTCCCTTAATTGCTGTGAATACCGTTTTCAAAAATCCAATTCTGTTGACACATCCTGTTGCAATCTTTACAGTGATTTTTGCAATCATCACCAAACCCAATGCTTTCCTCAACTTAATACCCCTGCTTGTCCATAAATCTAAATATATTAAATTAATTTTATGCCCCCTAAAAAAATTATAACTTTATTTTTATTAACTTGCGGCATTTTTATCATTGCTGATTTTGCTTCAGCCGGCGTAATCAGCAGCGGCGTGCAAAGTTTTGGCAACCAGATTTTTGGCGGCAGTACCACTCAATCTCTGCCTGTGATGGTGGCCTTAATTATCAAAAGCCTCTTAGGGCTTTTGGGCATTGTGGCTGTAATCATGATTTTATACGCTGGCTATCTTTATCTGACTTCAGCTGGCAAGGACGAACCAATAAAAAGAGCTAAGAGCATTCTCCTGACTTCTGTTATAGGTTTGATAATAATTTTTTGTGCTTATGCTTTGGCTAGTTTTGTCTTTCAAGCAATTTCCAATGCTGTTGGCGAAGCAGGCGGAGGTACAGGCGCAGGCGGAGGAGGTAATGAAGACGGCGGCGGCGGCGAAGGTACTCCTGTAATTCCAACTCCCGGAGATTAATAATATAAACTTCTAACTGACTAAATATTAAAAATGACCTTATCTAAATAAAGGTCATTTTAAAAATAAAAAAGGCGGATTTTTTGTCCGCCTCTTAATGCTTGCGCTTTTAGAAGATGTTAAGATTTTTTTACGTTTCTTACAGCAGGAAAGCACGTAATAAAGAAATCAACATTCCTATCAGCCATCTCTGAATAATTATTCGCCCCTTTATGATAGGTTTTGGTAAAATCGCTTTCCGATATCTGGCCAGAAGCAAAAAAATACTTGAGGTGAATATTGTAGGTGCCTTCTGACAGTGCTACCTCGCGATGTCCGCCCTTTTCTATTAGATAGAATTTAGAACCACCGTCAGCTTGCGACGTAATGGTAACTTCTATCTTGTTGCCGGATTTATTTTCAATTACGCCGATCACTGTCTTCGGTATTGCCTCCAGCGGAGTATATTTGTAGTGCCTTCCTTTCGGAGTTAAATTTACGTCACAAATTCCTCCGCCCGGGCATATGCGAGCCAGCCTTTCAGTGACTGATTCACCAGTGTCCGTGGACATTGCTGATTCGTAACTAGCATGCATGGTCACAGCATTGATGGTTTTCACGTTAGTTCCAGTACCCCGGGTTCTAATGTCTACTTCTTCTTCCCCATTGCTTTTGTGAATGGTTGACATAGAACAGCTGCTTAACAGCAATAACATTGCCGCGAAACTAAACAACTTTTTCATTTTTACCTCCTTCCGCTTAATAAGCGGATTTTTTGAATTTTAATTTATTTAATGTACAAAGTACATGTTTTTTACTGATTTTTCATCATATCATATTTTTAACTTTTTGTCAATACTCTTAGCCGTTTGGGGCTAATTTTAGGGTTAAAAGGGGCGAAAACGGCCATTGTCTCTGACAATGTAGAGACGCACCATGGCGCGTCTCTACGGCGTTTTTACGCCGGCCGTTTTCGCCCGCCCTTCTTGCCCCTCTTCCCCTTCTTACCCTTTTTCTATAAAATTAACTTATATGCTTAACTATTTCAAAACATTAAATTTCCAAAAATTAAATAAATTACTTAGCATTTTAATTTTAATTTATATTGTCTTGGTTTTTGGCATCTGTATTTTTAAGTACTTTACTTTTGAATACAATGGCCTAGATCTGGCCATTTTTAACCAGGTTTTTTATAATTCTTCTTTAGGCAAATTTTTTCAATTTACTATTCATCCCACTTCATACTTGGGCGACCATTTTGAATTGCTGATCTTTTTTTTAGTGCCTTTCTATTCAATTTTTAAATCGCCCATAAGCCTGCTTTTAATCCAAACTTTATTTTTTGCCTTGTCCGCCATTCCTCTGTATCTTATTGCCAAAAAACATTTAAAGCCTTTGCCAGTCTTATTAATGATTCTCTTATACCTTTTTAATCCAGCGACTTTGAACATCAATATTTTTGAATTCCACATGCTGGCTTTGGCGCCTTTTTTTATTTTCTGGATTTTTTATTTTTATGACCAAAATAAATTCTGGCCGTATTTAGGCTTTTCTTTTTTAAGCTTAATGGTGCGCGAAGATGTGGCTTTTGTCATTTTTATGTTTGGCATTATTGCGCTTTTGGATAAAAAAAAGCTGAAATGGATTTTTACCCCGCTTATTTTGGCCAGCGCGTATTTTTTCCTGGCTTTAAAAATTATTGCTTATTTTTCCTCGGCTGATAAATATAAATTTCTTATTTATTATAAATGGCTGGGCCAAAGCCCTGCAGAAATTTTTGTAAACTTTTTTTTAAAATTCCCTCTGGTTTTAAAGCATGTTTTAACCATTGCCAATTTTGAATTTGTGCTAGGCTTTCTGCTGATTTTTTTGTTTATTCCGCTTTACCGTCCAAAATATCTGCTTTTGTCTTTGGGCATGTTTATGCAGCTGATTTTAGGGCCTGCTGGTGGCGAATTGATTTTAAAAACGCATTATGGCTCTATTTTTTTGGCAGCTTTCAGCTTGGCTTCTATTTTTTCTCTGGCAAAACTTTCAGCTGGCCAAAAATTTCTTAAATTTTGGCCAAAATTTAATGATGTGGTTGTTTTAATTATTATAGTTGGTTTTGTTTATAATCTTTTGCTGCTAGGCCCGTTTATTCCTTTTATTAAAAGCCTGCATACTACTGATTATGCGCAAGTTAAATTAAAAAAAGAGTTTCTTCGGGAAATTCCGCGCCATTCTTCTTTAGCCGCTCCTTTTGATTTAATCGCTAATTCATCTTCGCGGGAAAAACTCTATTCTGTACATTACCTGTTTTTGGGCAAAGAGCAATATATGTTAAAAACCTACCCTATCCCAGATGATCTGCAGTATGTTTTTATTGACTTCAATGATCTTTCAGCTTATAGCGCGCTTTATGAAACCAGCCTGCCAGAAATATATTACCAGGGCGATGATAACTTAAGGAAATTATT
>Ga0315279_10001068_pt1 | contig 47312 bp, 40 predicted proteins | sample YL17G06_20_MG_FD_203694 | JGI IMG/M metagenome (GOLD analysis project Ga0315279, IMG submission 203694) | Sediment microbial communities from Yellowstone Lake, YNP, Wyoming, USA - YL17G06_20 | ecosystem: Environmental > Aquatic > Freshwater > Lake > Sediment | place: USA: Wyoming | collected...
CGGAGCCTGGAAACGAATTTCCATCCCGACGTCATTCTCGTCGGCTGCAATACCCTGTCCGTCCTGCTCCCCGACACGCCGTTCGCCCGGACGGCCAAAACCCCTATCCGGGGCATCGTCGAACCGGGCGCCGCCCGGCTGGCCGAGGCCTGGAGAAAGACGCCGGCCGCCGCGGTCATACTTTTCGGGACGGAAACGACGATCGCCGAGGGGGCGCATCGCGCGAGGCTCATCGAGCTCGGCGTGCCCGGGGAGAAGATCATCGTCCAGTCCTGCCCGGAACTGGCCTCCTACATCGAGAGCGCCCCGGCCGGCGAGGACACTGGACTTCTCATCTCATCCTATGTGGACGAAGCGCTGGCCAGGCTCCCCTCCCCCGCGCCCCTCATTTTGGCCGGGCTCGTCTGCACGCATTACGGCTATGCCCGCGAGGCCTGGTCCAAGGCCTTCGCCGAAAAGGGCATCGCTCTCATGGATATCATCAATCCGAACAATCGATTGGTCGACACTCTATTCCCGGCAGAAATGAAAAAGCGATTTCCTCGCACGGAGATCGCGGCCCGGGTCGTCTCCATGGTCGAAATCACCGAGAATAAAAGACGGTCCCTGGGCGAATGGCTGGAGCGGGCTTCCCCCGAAGTCGCCGCGGCCCTTCGATCCTATGCGCTGCAACCCGATTTGTTCGAATGGGCCCCCGCTCCGCGAAAATAGACCGGACCGCCACACTTCAATCCTGAAACCGCCGTCCGATCACCCCCGGTCCCCCCCTCCCCGCTTCCCATTCGTGCTAGAATATCCCACCGTCATGATCAAACGAATCGCCGGCCTCTACAAGGAGGCCTATGCCGGCCTGCCGCGGGGGGCCTGGATCCTGGCCTCAGCCGATTTCATCAACCGCTGCGGTTTCATGGTCCTCGTCTTCCTCAACCTCTACCTGACCCAGAAATTGCGCTTTTCCCTGCTTCAGGCCGGGCAAGTCCTGGGCGCCTACGGATTGGGGTCCCTTCTGGGCAGCTATCTGGGCGGCCACCTGACCGATCGAATCGGCGCCCGGGCGGTGATGCTGTCCAGCCTGATCTCATCCGGAGCGATCCTGATCGTGACCGGCTACGTGACCGGATTCATCCCCCTGGCCGGCCTGTTGCTGTTATACGGGATCGTTTCCTCGGCCCTGTTCCCCGCCAACGATACGGCCATGGCCCGCCTCTGCGCGGGCGAGATGCGGGTCAAGGGATTCGCCCTGCGTCGGCTGGCCGCAAACCTGGGGATCACCTTCGGTCCGGTGGTTGGAGGATTCCTGATCCTCCTCGATTACCGCTGGCTGTTCTGGATTGACGGCCTGACGACCCTCGCTTCGGCGGTCGTGGTGGCGCTGTGGGTCCAAGTCCGGCCGTTTTCGTCCGCCGTACAAGAGAATGCGCCGGATGGCGCGCCGGTGCACGTCCGCTCACCCTGGAAGGACGGCCCCTACCTGGCTTTCATGGGCCTGCTCCTGGTCCTGCTGACCGTTTTTTCCCAACTCTTCTCGACCTTCAACCTCTACCTCAACACCCGCTACGGCCTTCCCGAAAACCGGATCGGCCCCCTCTGGTCGGTCAACACGATTATGATCGTGGTCATCGAGATGGTCCTGTTGCATTCCCTGCGCAAGCGGAACGAAATGAAGATCATCGCCTTGGGCGCTTGCTTTATCGGGACGGGCTTTGGCCTTTTACCGCTGGGGCGGGGATTTCTCTTCGCCGCCTTCACCGTGGCCGTTTGGACCATGGGCGAGATCCTGACCATGCCGCTGACGGCCACGGTCGCCTCCCACCGGGCGGGTGCCGCGGCCGGGCGCTATATGGGCCTGCTCAGCCTGACCTTTTCCCTGTCCATGCTCATCGCCCCGCTGGCCGGGAACTGGCTCTACGGGGAAGTCGGCGGGGACGTCTTGTGGCCCATTGTGGGCGGCACGGCCATCCTGACGGCGTTCGGCTTCTGGGCCCTGAGCCGCACGCTGTCCCCTCCCAAGAATGGGGCCGCGGAGACGCCGGCCGCCTAGGAAGCGGGATTCCGCGCGATTTTCCGAAGCCACGCGGCGATGGCGTCGGCGACCGCGGGATCGGAATCGGTTTCGAGGGCGAAGGCCAGGTTGGGATCCATGCCCGGCGGGCATCTTTTATAAAAATGCTGGAGGTCCGGGAAAAACGCCTTGTCCGTCGGGGCGGGGTTCCCCTTCCGCGCGGCGAAAAGCAAGTCGGCGTTGTCGGGAAGGACCGAGGTGTCTCTTCCGCCTTGGACGATCAAGACCGGGCAAGACAGGGAGGCCATCAGTTTCAGGGAATCGATCCGGTCGTATTCACGCAGATAATTTTGGGAGACGGCATCCATCGAATGGACGCCGAAGGGCGGGAGCGTCTTCTTCATCGATTCGGGGACGACCTCGCCCTTGCGGATGAGATCCATCGCCCGCTTATAGTCCGAGAAAGGGTATTTCATCGCCCCGAAACTCCAATAGCCGTCCTCGACCGACGCCTCGATCTGCTGGAGCATGATATCGAAGATGCGGCGGGCGGGGGCGGACAGGCTGACATAGGCGTCGATCTTGGCGTCCGTGCGCCCGGACAGGAGGAGCAGCGCGACCGGCCCGCCTTCGCTGTGGCCGGCCAGGGCGCAATGGACTAGGCCGGGAATGGCGGCGCGCAGAGCGCGGACGGCCTCGGCCACGACGATCGTCCGGTCGGCAAAATGCCGGCGGGCGGCGGCTTCCGCCGCATCGACCGTCGTTACTCCTCCCCGGGCGTAGCGCAGCACGGCGCAGCCCCGACCGGCCATCTGCACGGCCAGGTCCTTGTACAGGTGCGGCCTGGCCGCAAAGGGGCTGCCCAGGGCCGTCGAATAGTTCCCGTCCACATCGTTGGGAAAAGATCCGGGAATGAGGACAATCCCCCACTCGGCCGCCCCGCCCTCCGGAAGAGACAGCACCGCCGGAATATTCTGGCCGTTCGCCGTCAAGGTCAGGGTTTTTTCCACGATCGCAACCTCCTTCGCCGGCGTCCCGGGGAGTCCGCTCAGGGTTCCCGCAACGGCGGCCGTAAGAATCCAAAATCGAAAAAGACGCAAAAAAAAACCTCCTCACCTTTACGGTATATATCGCCGGCCGCATGGCGCTGTCAAATTCCGCGGAAAGCTTGCCCCAAGAACATGTTGCCGCAAGAAATCTCACGCACCGGCTAAAAAGATGAGAAGCCTCCCCTTTCAAGGGCGTTTCCAAATTTCATTTTGTGATCGGATTCCGGGCTCTAAACCGGACGTTATCCGCGCCCCAGGCCGCGCCGTTGCCGCCCTTTTATTGTCGGCCGCCCCGGCGGAATCCCTGCCGCAGACGTCGGCCGCTCCCCAGACTGAAAAACAGAAAATCGAATCTCCCCGTTTCGCCGTCCGCCAGGCCTCGTCCAAAATCGAGATCGACGGCGTACTCGACGAAGAAGCCTGGAAAACCGCGGCGCTCATTCCGCCGCCGTTCGAATGGCAGCCCGGCGACAACATCCCCGCGCCGGTCAAGACCGAGTGCCTGGTCACCTACGACCTTCATAATCTCTATGTGGCATTCCGGTGCTACGATCCCGAGCCGGGCAAGATCCGGGCTCACTTCATGGACCGCGACGACACCGACAAGCTGATCCTGGACGACCATATCAGCATCATGATCGATTCGTTCAACAAGGGGCGGGCTTCTTTCTGACGCCCGTCCAGGCCGTTTTCTCCCGGACCGTGGCCGATCCCGGCTGGGGCGCGAAGATGACGGGAAAAATCGGTCGGTTCGGGGTCCGATCCTTCATTCGGGCCATCATTCAATATCAGGACCTCGAGCGCAACGCGGCGATGTACGGTTTTCCGGTCGACTCGCGCAGCCGAAGCCTGTTTACCCAGCTCCTGTTTTCCTACAAGCTCAATCCGCGGACCGTCCTTTTCCTGGGCTATTCCGACAACGGCTTCGGCGGCAATTTCGATTATTCCGGACTCGGCCGGGTAGCCATCACCCGGACCGACCGCACGTTCTTCGTCAAAATCTCCTATGCCTGGCAGCTCTGAGATTCGGCGAGGAGTTTGAAAAGAGCCGCTATTCGATCGTCACTTCGTGCGGGCCGGGGACGAGCTCGCCGATGATGTAGGCCGGGATTTTCGCCGCTTTGAAGAGAGAGACAGTCCGGGCGGCGTTTTTCGAAGCGACGACGACGGCCATGCCGATCCCCATATTGAGCGTCCGGAACATCTCGCGCTCGTCGACCCCGCCTTTTTCCTGGATCATGCGGAAGATATCCGGAATCGGCCACGAGCCTTCGCGAATCCTGACCCTCAGCCCATCCGGGATGACCCGCGGGATGTTGTCGTAAAAACCGCCCCCGGTGATGTGGGCCATAGCCTTGATCGGGATTTTTTTCGACACGGACAGGATGGCCCGGGTATAGATCCGGGTCGGTTTCAGCAGCTCCCGACCGATGGGCCCTTTCAATTCCTTTTCCGTAAAAACTTTGCGGGCCAGCGAATAGCCGTTGCTATGCAAACCGCTTGAAGCCAGGCCGATGACCGCATCGCCCTTGCGGCAGCGCCGGCCGTCGATGATTTTGGCTCGGTCCACGATCCCGACGCAGAAACCGGCCAGGTCCCACTGGTCTTTGGCATAGAGGCCGGGCAGCTCGGCCGTCTCTCCTCCAACCAGGGCGCAATTCGCCTCCCGGCAGCCCTTGACGATGCCCTTCATGACTTCGGCCAGCATGTCTTTGTCCAGCCGGCCGCAGGCGATGTAATCAAGGAAGAAAAGAGGCTCGGCCCCCGTGACGATGACGTCGTCGACGCTCATGGCCACGAGGTCGATGCCGACCGTGTCGTATCGGCGCTGGGGGTCGGCGATCATGAGCTTGGTGCCGACCCCGTCGGTGGAGGACACCAATACGGGATTCTTCATCCCGCGCAGATTGGGCCGAAAGAGACCGCTGAACCCGCCGATTCCGCCTAAAACCTCCGGCCGCGAGGCGGAGCGGACCAGGGGCTTGATCTTGGCGATGAAGGCGTCGGCGGCGTCGATGTTCACGCCGGCGTTTTTATAGGTCACAAGGGCCATGGACGTCTCCCTGCGGGGTTGAGTCGAAGTCTTTATACCATGCCCTCCGGAAAACCGTCAACGGCGGCCGGCCATGACGCCTCGCGCCCGGCCCCTCGGCTCCGGCATTTGACACCGACTGCCGAAGGGATATATGTTTAATAATTGTCCGCGATCCGAAAGGTTGACAAAACATCCGTTCGGATCCCGCGGCGGGGAAAAGGACCCGGATGAGCGCTCGGCCGCAGAAAATCGTCGTCATCGGCGGGGGGACGGGCTCATACAACGTCCTGCTCGGCCTGAAGCAATTTGACGTCCGCCTGACCGCCGTGGTGTCCATGATGGACTCCGGCGGCAGCACGGGACGTCTGCGCGACGAGTTCGGCTTTCTCCCCCCGGGCGACGTGCGGCGCTGCCTGGCCGCCCTGAGCGGTGATACGGGCCTTCTCCGCTCGCTCTTCGAGTACCGCTTCAACCGCGGACTGGGGCTCAACGGCCACAGCTTCGGAAACCTTTTCCTGACCGTCCTGCGGGACATCACCGGAAGCGACGCCGACGCCATCAAGGAAGCAGGCAAGATCCTGAATGTTTGCGGCCATGTCCTTCCCGTGACCATCGCCAACTGCCAATTGGGCGCCATCCTGGAGAACGGCCAGGTCGTCGTCGGGGAAACCAACATCAGCGTCCCCAAGCACGATCCTCATCTGCGGATCAAGAAGCTGTTTTCCATTCCCCACGTCCGCATTTACAAGGAAGCCGAACAGAGCATCCTCGCGGCCGATAAAATCATCATCGGGCCGGGCGACCTTTACACCAGCATCCTCTCCAACATCATCGTCGGCGGAGTCAAGCCGGCCATCTACAAATCCCGGGCCAAAAAGATCTACGTCTGCAACATTATGACCAAGCTGGGGGAAACGTCCGGCTATAAGGCCACCGATTTTATCCGTGAGTTGGAGAAATACCTGGGCAAGGGCATCGTTTCCAAGATCGTCTGCAACAACACCGTCCCGGCCGGGCCCCTGCTCAAGAAATACGCGGCCGAGGGCGCCGGCTTCGTCGCACCTGACGCCAAGGACCGCCGCGTCGTCAAAGCCGACCTTCTGAGGGGCAAGGACCTGGCCCGCCACGATCCCGATAAACTGGCCCGCGTCCTCATCAACCTCTAAAGGGCCCCTGACCCCTTTTCCTTTTTGAAACCATTTTCGCGAAATTGAGTCTATATTAATGGAATGACCGACAACGCGCTGATGGAATCCGTCCGGGACGGAAAAATCGAAAAGCTGGCCATCCTTTTCGAGCGGCACCAGATCCCCCTCTTCAATTATTTCCTGCGCCTGACCGGCAACCGCGCGGCCAGCGAAGACCTCGTCCAGGACGTATTCATCCGCATCCTCAAGTACCGGGCCACCTACCAGGGCGAGGACAAGTTCACCATCTGGATATACAAGATCGCCCGGAACGCCCACATCGACCACCTGCGCAAGCGCAAGGACGCCGTTTCGCTCGATCTCCAAGCGGTCGAACCGGCCAGCCCGCAGCCCGGCCCGGCCGACCGGATCGAACGCGGGGAGGAAGCGGCGTTGATCGCCAAGGCCATGGCCGAGCTCGACCCGCGCAAACAGGAGATCCTTGTCCTCAGCCGCTTTCAAAGCCTGAAATATCGGGAAATCGCCGATCTCCTCGACTGCCCCGTCGGGACGGTCAAGGGGCTCGTGCACCGGGCCGTGGCCGAACTCGGCGATATCTATGCCCGCCTGACCAAGGAGACATGCCGCCATGAAATGTGAAGATTTCCGCGATCTCATTCTCGAAATTCTCGACGGCGAAATCGCTTCCGCCGACCGCGGCCGCTTTGAAACGCATATCGCCCAATGCCCCGCCTGCGCGGAGGAATTCCGCCGCCTGAACGAAACCTGGACCCGTCTGGGTGTGCTCTCCTCCGAGCGTCCCACGACCTCCCTGGCCGATCGGTTTTATGCCCTGCTCGAAACCGAACAGAAGAAGCCGTTACGGCGGAGCTTTGCCGAGGCCTGGGCCGCGTTCCGCCTGCGCCCGGCCTTCCGCTTCGGCGCGGCTCTCGTCCTGGTCCTGGCCGGTGTCGGCGGCGGATTTTGGTTCGGTTCCCGGGGCTCGGCCGGCGAACGGATCGAGACCCTCAGCCGCGAAGTTCAGGACATGCGCCAATCCATGGCCGAGACGCTTCTCCAGCAGGCCTCGTCCTCCGAGCGGCTCCGCGGAGTCGGCTACATGGAAAAGGTCCGGGCGCCCGGGCGGCGGACGATCGATGCGCTCCTCCAGACCCTGGATTCCGATCCGAGCGTCAACGTCCGCTTGGCGGCCGCCGACGCGCTCTATCTTTTCGCCGGCCGGCCCGGGGTCAAAGAGGGCGTCATTCTCTCGCTGGCCCAGCAGGTCTCGCCGTCCGTCCAGGTCGCCCTCATCGACCTCCTGGTCGACATGCGCGAGAAGCGGGCCGTCGAGGCCCTCAAGATCCTGGCCGGCAACGACAAGCTCAATCCCGACGTCCGGCGCAAAGCCGAGCTGGGCGTTCGGCAGCTCATATGACCAAAAGACCCGCCCATGAAAAAAACCACGCTTTTCGTCCTCCTGGCGGCGGACTTCGCGCTGAAGACGATGAACGGCGAGGCCTTTTCGGACTTTCCCTCGGTCGCCCTTCCCGCCGAAACGGCCAAGCGGGAGACCAGAGAAGGCAAGACACTCTACCGGCGCGGCGGATTCACCCGCATCCGCATCGGCAAGGGCGGACCGGAATTCCGCTGCGAAACCCTTAACGGCGACATCCTCATTTCTAAAAATAAATAAAGGAGACAATCCCATGACCAAAACAGCCATCCGCCTCATCGGACTGGCCGCCCTGCTGGCGGCCGCGTCGATCGCCGGCGCGGACGCCTCCGCGCCCGAGCGCATCGTCGTCCCTCTGACCAACCCCGGCAAACCGGCCCTGATCGAAGCCGAGCTGATGTTCGGCTCGATCAAGATTACCGGCTACGAAGGCAAAGACGTCATTGTCGACGCCAAGCCCACGACCAAGCCCATCGGGGGCAAGAACCCGATAGCGTTGGCCTGGACTCCCGCCCCGGCCGCAGCCCCGGCCCCCGCCGTCGCAGCCGCTCCGCCCGCTCCGCCCACGCCCGTGCCCGGCCTGGCGTTCTTCGGCCAGGAAAACGACAAGGAAAAAGAGAAGGCCCGCAAGGAAAAGGCCGCAGGCATGAAGCAAGTCCCCATGGACAACTCCGGCCTGACCGTCGAAGAGAGCAACAACCACGTCTCGATCCAGGTGGAATCCTATCGCAGCGGGTATGACCTGGACATCAAGGTCCCCTTCGCCTCCAACCTCAAGATCGAGGGCGCCAACCTGGGCGGGATCACCGTCGAGGGCGTCAACGGCGAGATCGAGATCGAGGCGGGCACCGGGGCCATCAAGCTTATCAACGTGTCCGGCACGGTCGTAGCTGGGACGACCAACGGGGACGTGGATGTGGTCCTGAACCGCATCGCCGCGGACAAGCCGATGTCCTTCGTCACCTTCCACGGCGACATCGACGTGACCCTGCCTTCAGACGCCAAGGTCAATGTCCGCGTCAAGTCGAACATGGGCGAAGTCTTCAGCGATTTCGACATCGCCCTGAAGCAGGCCCCTCCCGATTCCGAGAATTCGCCCAAGAAGGAAGGCGGCAAGTTCCGGGTCAGCCTCGACCGTTCGATCTACGGAACGATCAACGGAGGAGGCCCCGAGATGAAGTTCGAAAACTTCTCCGGCAACGTCTACCTGCGGAAAAAGAAGTAACTCGTTCGGACGGAAAAGCACGGGGGACGCGCGGGCGCGTCCTCCCTTTTCTTTTTTAGGGCACAGTAGTGTGCCCTCCCATTCTTTCGAGGGGAGGACTGCAAAGGCCCGTCCCCCCTTTTAAACCGGACCACCCTGCAGCAGTGGACCAACGAATGGGCTTGCCCCAACGTCGGGGCAAGCCCAAGGCCACCTACGGGGAAGCTGGCGATCGGCTGGACGGGGTGGCGGACTTCACGATCAGCCCATTGTCGGGGTCGAGCAGCACAAGAGCACGGTCAAGATCCCGGCGCAGCAGCCCGGCGAAGTAGGGCTCGAGATCCTCCTCCCTGGCGAGGACCGGCTCGAGCACTGGCTCGTACGTCCTGGGGAACCGCTGCGCTTCGTAGAATTCGCTGAGCCGACGCACGTCGCGCTGCCCACGCCGAAGACAGTCCTGCAGCAAGCGGTGCAGTTCGAGGTCACGCGTCCCATGGTCGTACTCGGTGAAGGCACCGTCGCTCCCTAGGTCGTCGGGCGTCAGCATGGCCGCAAAGACGAAGCGCTGGAGCCCGCCGAACGCCGCTGGCCGCAAGTCTGCGGCTAGTGGCTTGCTGCTTGGGCTTGCGGTCTGATACAAAGAACTTACCGGGCCCCTGCCCGGCAACGCTAGGACAAAGGACGGCTAGTAGTCAAGTATCGAGAACCGCTCCCATCATCCTCTCTGCCCTTATCTCAACCTCAGCCTTAACCTCAACCTCAACCTACTCCTGCGCCTGCCGCTTCGGCTATGTTTGAAGAGCGGTTCGATATTAACTTGTGCCCAAGGTGCTGCAATTCCCCGCTGCGCACTTGCCCGTTTTTGTCTTATTGGTGCAAAGAGCCACAATGGCGCTGGCGCCCGTGATGGCGGTGGTCTTGCAGGCGGCGAGTATCCTTTCTTCTGTTCTCGTTCTGACAAAGACTCTAAGTCTGGGCGTGCTCCATTCCTTCTTGTCTGTACTAGTCATGACTCTTCCTCCTGAGTCTGGTCAGTTGTCACGTCAGGTTCCTCTGCGTTCGCGGTTGCCATGCAGATAGCTCCGGAACCGCCAGCCGCACGGCCGTATGTTGGCCTAATTTCACGTATAAATGATACACCCTTCCGGCTGGTTGTCAAGCAGCCGCAGCGCGGCTGCGCCACAAACTTCCAGTTCCCAGTGGGCAGTTCGCAGTTCAGGAGCGGGGATGACGACACCGCGCCGCAGTACCGACGGATGAGTCGCAGTGACGAAGAACTGGCTGCCCTCTCGCTTTCTTGACCTCAATCTTAGCCTCAACCTCGGTCTTTTCTCCCGTCTCCGGTCTCCCGTCTCCCGTCTTCGCTGTGCCCCAACGCCTTTGCCCGCGCGTGTGCGACCCGGCAGAAGTACTCTACCACGGTATCCATCTCGCCGGTCTCAAGATACGAATGCGCCGGGCACCACAGGCAGAGGTTGATTATCGGGCAGACGCGGCAGCGTTCCAGGAACTCCTTCCGGTTCGAGCGCAGGTCGCGCACGCGAGGAACGTGCTGCTTCCAGGCTTCGGCGAGCGTGCCGTGACGCAGGTCATAGACCGTGTCCGGATGCCATAGCGACGAGCAGAGCCGGAACCGGCCGTCATAGTTCACCATGAAGCTGCCGTTTCCCGCCCCGCAGTGAAAGAGGTGGTTGCAGCCCGTGTGCGCGAGCTCGGGCAGGATGAGTTCATTGCACCCCTTCCGCAAAGCCCCGAGACGGTCCGCGTCGGCACGCTCGACCGCCACAATCTCATCCGGGCTGAGGCGCTCGGCCCGTATCTCCGCGTTCCGCGCCTCGTCGCGGTCGAAGCGCAGGTGCAGCAGCGGGTCGAACCTATAGTAGTCCTTGGTCCGGGCGCGGCAGAAACTGGTGATTTCCTGCAGCTCATGGACATTGGAGCGCAGGGCCATCGCCTTCAGGCGCACTTGGACGCCGCTTGAGAGCAACCGGTCCAAGCCGCGCTCAAAGGCCTGGAACGAACCCGGACGCCGCGTGACCCGTTCGTAGACAGCCTCGCTAGCGCCGTACATCGTCACCTCGATGTCTCGCGGCGGATACTTGCGGAAAAACTCGACGTGCTTGGGCGTAACGAGGCAGGCGTTGGTGAAGACCGACACGAGCAGGCCCATACGTTTGAGCGCGAGGTAGAGCTCGAAGAAGTCGTCACGCAGCAGCGGCTCACCGCCGGTCAGCAGGCACCACATCGCTCCCATGGACACCGCATCGCCGGCGATGCGCTCGATTTCGGCGAGCGAGAGTTCCTTGGCCCGGGCATCACGGTCACCGGCCGGCAGATTGATGTAGCAGTGCCGGCAATCGTTGTTGCAGCGGGCGGTGACTTCGAGGTCAAAGGCGATCGGCGCTCGCCGCTCCTTCATCCGGTCCCAGAGCTCGAAGCTGGGAAGCGAATCGACGGAGGAGTAGGAAGAGGTCGAGGTTAAGGTTGAGGTTGAGACGGAAGAAGAGGAGGGACGGGAATTCTCGTTCATCTTCACCTTGACCTAAACCTCAACCTTGACCTCAACCTTAGCCTTGACCTCAGCCCTGTGTCCTGTGTGTACCTTCCAGTGTACCCTGGAAGGCCTCGGCATTCACGATGATACGGCTTTTGCTGAGCAGCCACACGACTTCGTCGAATTCCGGCTTCTCCAGAGCCCGGGCATGCTCCGCAGCGAAGCGCCGGCGGACTTCACCGAGGCTCTCTTTTGTTTCGAAGAGGGAGACCAAGTCGAGCAGGTCCTTCTCCTCCAGATGGGGGTTGATGAACGCCTCGCGTATCGTGGACTCCCCGCACGTCCCTGCCAACTTCGTGACGAAGACGACGGTCTTCTTCTCCTTTAGGTAGAATAGTGTCACGAGCCTCACCAGCGGGTGCATAACGAATATCAAGCCGTCTTTCAAGCTCGCCATGAACTGCTCCTTGCTGCTCTTGGCGGGAGATGTACTCTCCGAGCTCTCTGAAGGGAAAGCCGATGGCAAATGCCAACCTCCTTTGCACGTGAAATCACGGCACACTTGGGGTCGTTTGTCGTAAATGGAGCACTTATTCTCCTGAAGATAGATACAGGACTCATCGCTCTTTCGCTTGAGTCGCAATCTCCGACTCGGACAGGAAGGTGAGTCCTCTTTGCACAAATCCATGGACAGAAGACAGACCCGCTCCGCGTCGTACGTTCCGGATTCGCACTCCTGCTGGGAAAGACTAACATCCCACCGTCGACAACACATGCCCTCGCACCAGGGCAGCAGTTCCAGACAGCTTCCATTCAGAACGAGTTTCCGCTCCCTGCCGCTCAAAGCTGCACCGGGCACAGAGGCATCTTTCCCAGGCATCACAGGCATTCCCTTCATGTTGTCACCTCCCTGCATCTGGGTTATCGCTCCGAGCGAGAACTACCCGTTTCCGGTTCATCTTAACTTTGACCTCGACCTCAGCCTTTCCGTTCGGCTGCGCCAATCGGGAACTTCCCACGCTCGTTCGCCGTCGCGCAACAGGCCCAGGTCCCGGGCCTGCGCGTGAGCGACCTGGCATAGGTACTCGACCGGCGTATCGAGCGTGCCATGCTCGGTCCAGGACTTGGCCGGGCACTGCTCGCACAGACCCTTCAGGAAGCAGCGGGCGCAACGCGCAAGGTAGTCGGGGTTCGTGGCTCTCATTTCCCGCAGGCGCGGGAGGAAGTTCGTAACCGCATCACGGAGCGAGCCGGTCTTGAGGTCATAGACCGTATCCGGATGACGCAGCATCATGCACATCTGCGCCCGGCCATAGGCGTCGACACACGTCCCGTGCCCGGCGCCGCAGGCAAACAACCTGTCTCCGGCAGGCCCCATGAACTTGGCGCAGAACTGCCGCATCTCCTTGAGGTACGCCTTGCGGTCGCGGTTCAGAGCGGAGACGCCCTCCTCGGGCGAAAGCCGCAGTCCGGCAATCTGCCGGTTCTTGACCGGGGAGTCGCGGCGTCCGCGCAGGTCGAAGAACATTGAATAGCTGGGGGGCTTGTCCATGGCGGAAATCGTCTCAGCCCACGCCTCAAACTCATCCATCTCGCCGCGGTTCGGCGGCAGCAGAGCACCTTTCACCACGAACCCCACCCGTCGGTCAAGCAGCAGGTTCATGCCCCGACGGAACTCGGCATACGAGCCCGGGACTCGGGATACGGCTTCGTAGGACTCCGGCTTCATGCCGTAGACCGTGACTTCGACCAGCTCTCCGGGCGGGACGCGGGCAAAGAGGTCGGCCAGCTGAGGTTTGACCAGCCGGACGTTGGTGAAGAGCAGCACCTTCATGCCTTGTCGCCGGGCGAACAGGTAGAGTTCTTCGAAGTCTTCGCGCAGGAGCGGTTCGCCGCCGGTGAAGCGCACCGACAAACAGCCGAGCGTAGCCGCCTCAGTGAGAACACCCTTGACCGCATCCGTCGTCATCTCGCGTTCCCTTGCTGCGCGGTCTTCAGCCGGCAGGTTGATGCAGCAGTGGATGCAGCCGTTGTTGCAGCGCTCGGTCAACTCAATATCAAGATGACCGAGCAGCGGCTTGCGGTTCTGCCACAACCCGCCCTGGTCGGTCCTGAGCTTCTCGACGAAGGGAGAAGAGGAAGGCTGAGGTCGAGACTGAGAAGGAATCATCAGTTACCTCGACCTCGACCTCAACCTCGACCTTGACCTCTTCCCACGGCCAGGTCCAGAATCTGTTCCACTATCCTCCCGCTCTTGTCGAACTCCATGACGTAGCAGGGGACCTCTCGGGCCAATGCCTCGACGACCGAGAGGGTCTTCTGCCACCAGCCGGCAGTCTCCAGCGGGCGGATCACGCAGGCCAGCAGGCGTTTCAGGACCTCGCTGCGGTCAGTGACCGGAACCAGGCGGTTATCCGGAGACCGCTTGATGAATAGGATGGCACGGAGTGGCGCTGAGGATGGCGACACCAGCGGCACCTCGCCGTGACTCCACGAACCATACACTCGGAAGTGCCCCTGTTCGCCGGCCCCTCCATCTCGGCCTTGACCTTTACCTCGACCTTCCCTTCTCACTATGTTCCGGTCGTCGCAAAGGATCTCGGCCCTGTCTTGGATTAGTTTTACGATGGTGGATTTGCCTGCCTCGGAATGGCCCACAAACAGCAGCCCCACCCCTTTGGCCTGCGGCTTGCGCTTGGAGCTTGCGCTTGGGCCTGATTCGGGTCTGACTATCGCCCCGGCCGAATGCAGGAAGCAGGCCTGCCTGTCGGCAAGAAGCTGGGCCAGAAGAATCTGGTCGGTGGGAAGCAGCGTGAGGGAATGGAGATTGCCCTGCCGGAAGACCGCGTCGTCCGGGCGGTAGAACTCTCCTCGTGAGTAGTCATTGTTGAAGACGACCACCTGGTGCAGGTCCTGGTCGTTGCCGTCGGGCGAAATACCGAGGTACACCCAGGATTGCCCCTTGCGGTATATCGCCCAGGGCGGTTTGCGGTACACCTGACGCCCGAGCTCGTCCGGCTTCACATGGGGCAACTCGAAGTGATGGCGAATGATTACAGTGTCCGGACCCGGGCCGTCCTTCTGGAACTTGCGGAACTTCGGGTGAAAGGTCTGGCCGTTGAAAGGGAGGTCCGACTCGACCTGAAGAGTGATTCCGGCAATCTCAAAGTAACGGCGATGGTCTCGTTGCCACTGCTCTTTGAAACTCCGGTTCTCGCGCGCCACATCGCACAGGTACTCCACCTTTGCCCCGAAACGGCCATGCTCGAGAAAGCCGTACACGCCGCACCAGGGGCAGTCCTTCCGGTGCTCGCACGAACCGCAGTTCTCCAGATACTCCTTGCCGCCCCGCACCTTGTCGGCCAGGCCGGGTATGAAATCGTCCCATGCCGCGCGGAACGTTCCCTTGCGCAGGTCAAAGCGCAGGGCCGGGTCCTTGATGAAGCAGCAGAAGGTCATCCCGCCGTAGGCGTCGATGTGGAAATCCCGGCGGGTGGCGATGCAGTCGGCAAACAGACGGTCGTCGCCGTCAGCGGTCGGCAAAGGACGATGGACGAAGGCCGATGAACCCGTGGACTCTTCGTAGGCAACGTCAGGCTGGTCAAGGGCGACGACCTCTTTCGGGCCCAGGCGCTGGCGGCAGATTTCGGCATTTCGTCCGGCTGAACCGCACGCTGAGAGATAGAGCCACGCCGCACCCACCCGGTAGTGCGGACTGAGCGACTTCGCCAGCTTCACCATTTCCTCGAACTGCCGGAAGTTGTCGCGCATCGGGATGACCTGCACGATGAACCCGGCCCCGGCCTCCCGGAGATACCGGAAACCACGCATGAGGGCGTCGAACGAGCCGGGGTTGCGGGTAATGTGGTCGTGCACTTCGGCAGTAGCACCGTAAAGGGCAACCATCTTGGACCCCCTGCGTGTCATCAGACGGGCGATTTCGGGCGTGATGAGCGTACCATTGGTGTTGAGAGTGTAGCTGCGGGTGTTCCGGGTAAGATAGTCGAATATCTCCGGGAAATCCGGCCGTAACATCGGCTCACCGCCCGAAATCGACCACTCGCGGCAGCCCAGCGCCCGGGCTTCGTCAGCGATGCGCCGGGTTTCGTCGAGGCTGAGTTCCTGCTCGGGCCCAGTCGCAGGCACGTAAAGCCAGCAGTGTCGGCAGTTGTTATTGCATCGATAGGTCAGGTCAATGCTGCCCTGCAGAGGAAGTCTGGGAAGCGCGTTCCCTCGAACCTGCTCAGTGAATCCCGTTGTCATCGGGCTTCGCCCCATCTGACGACTCTTGCGGCGTCAGTTGCCTTCATTGTGCCGCTTCCTCAAGAAACGGGTCAGCACGCTAGTCCGCAGCAGAATCGGGAGCAGCAATCCGGCCCGGGAAAGAATCGCGATGGCATAGCGCTCCGGGCCAAGTCCGAGCCAGACGCGTTTCCTCGCGCGCTCGATCCGGACCACCCGCCCGAGTAGGTCGCCCGGGCGGACCATGTCGGCGACCAGTCCGGAAAGATAGTCGCCTTGTATCAGGAAACGGGATTCGTGCCGACCGATAATCCGGTGCACGACCAGCCGCTGGTTCACCGGACTGATGAAGGCCACGACTTGGCCGATGCTGCCGGCCCTCACTCGGTCTGAAGGCTGAACAGGAGCGATGCTGATCACGTCGCCGTCGCGGATGAATGGGGACATGCTCCAACCTCTGGCGCAGAACCGGAATGACCGGCCCCGAGCGAGTACGGCCCGCATCAAGCCAACGAGCGCAGGCCCGGAAAGGCGAAGCTCGTCCCCCCTGAGGTGCCTGAGACTCGGAGTCTCCGGCCGGTCAGTCGCCCGGTTTGACAACCAGCATCTTCCTCCGGACCAGCTCTCCGACCAGCCCGACCACGTCGCTCTCGATTTCATCCGGTTGGGCGCCGTATTCATCGGCAAGCGCCTCGGCGACGTCGGCCAGCGTGGCCTTGCCATCCAGCCTGCGCCAGATGTCCTTGCCGGTGTCATTCAGGGAAAAGAGCTCGTCCTCCATGTCGCCGATCCCGGCGACCAGCGGTACGATGATCAGCTCGCCTTCGATATCTCGAGCCACGATGTCATCCGACGGAACGTACACCTGGTTCAGTTTGATGTCCGTGTCCACGCGACCTCCTGGAGCACTCTATTCAACGTCAGCGAAGCTCTCCGCGCAACGGAAGTGGAGCGTGAAGAACGCAGTTTGACCAACAGGCCCAACCATCAATTCCTTCCTCTCGCACGACATCCGGATGGTAAGTCGGCCTGTCAAGAAACATCAGAATGCATTATATCACAAGAGGGCGGCTTGGCAAACGGCAGACACGCCGGAAGGGCTACAGACAGTCGATACCGGCTTCGCGCAGCGAGGCGATTATCTTGTCCCCCATGCGGTTCATCGCCTCTTCCGGGTACAGCATCTTGAAGAGAAGTTGCGCCGCATTGCCCACTTCCATCCGCGCCATCAGCCGCGCAACCTTGTCGGTGAAGTCAGGACGGGACTGCTCGTCCAGCTCCAGCGCCTCCTGGTAGGTTCGCTGGAAGTATGACTTAACGTCCGCGGTTAGGTCGCCATACTTCTCGCGGTACAGCTGCTTCAGCTCTTCGGGCGACTTCTCTTCGTACCGCTCGGAGTGAACCACCGCCGCCCGATGGCGCGTGTACTGCCGCATCGAGCAGTTTCCTGACCTTCTCCTCTTCAACCGGCTGGTCGGTAAACGACCGCACGGTCCTGCGCCGCATGATTACGTCGTACACGCTCTCCACTTCAGCCCCTCAGAACTTGAGGACCTTGGCCGGGTCAATCCGCTGTCCGTCTTTGCGGATCTCGAAGTGAAGGTGCGGGGCGGTTGACTTGCCGGTCATCCCCACCCAGCCGATGGTCTGGCCGGCCTGGACCGAATCGCCCTCGCTCACATTCCAGTCCTTCAGATGGCCGTAGTAGCTCTCGTAGCCCTGGCCGTGTTTCAGCAGCAGGAGCCGGATCGTCGATCATCTGAAACTGACGTTTGCGGCGGCGAAGCCCCCGCCGTCTCAGGCCGCTTTCCAGGAAATCCTGATGGCCGCCGATCCCCCGGTCGATTATTTCTCCTGATCAACTCTCAGAGCGGGGGGAGGTCCGGATGAATTCCGGTTCCTCGGGCACCGCAGGCGGCTTCTGAGTTGCCCTCCCGCGCTCTCTTGCCGCCCTGACATATTCTGAGCCCCGATTTATGCTCCCGCTCGGTAGAGAAATGGGGCCATCGAGACGAAACCGCGCCCGCCGGCGGGCGGAGCCGAAAAGTAAATTCTTATTTACGTATCTGATCGCGTATACCGTTGTTGCTTTTCTGGTGTTCGTTGCGAGCAGCGACGGTCGGGCGCAGACCTCGCGGCCGATGTGCAAGCTTAGTGAGGCTATCACGTTAGCCGAAGGAGTATCACTAAGGCTGGTGCCCGGGAGCCAACGGAGCACGGCTGCATTCTCGTCTGTGCCGATAAAGGGAACGCGACTCTTGCTCGACATCCTCCACACCTTCGACAGCCCTGATGCTGATGCGATCGAGGTCGTGGAGTTCTGCCTTACCGCCAAGTGTCTCGCGGCCCCTCCCGATGCCGCTCTCTTCCTGATAGCAGGCGACAAGCCCATCGCTCCCCGCGCCTTCCTTGCGTATGGCAGCGGTACCGAGAAGGAGCGTCTGCACGACAGGCTTACACCTACGCCAGCTGGGACTGGCATGGGATTCTTGATGGGCACCGTGCATCAAGGCGACGTGACGAGCATCCTTTTTGATGTTCCGTCGGAGCACGCGACATCGAGGTGGATTCTTGTCCTGGTTATTCGTCAGGGTGAGCACTCCGTCAAGTGCCAGGTCGAGGTGCACGGTTGAGCTCAGTGAAACGCCCGAAGCTAGGCGCTGCCGGACAAGGCGCTGCATCCGTCGGCCGCAAGCTGACGCATTGCGGCCGTGGTGAGCGCAGGACGCAGGCAGGCCCTAAGAAGGAGTAATGGCCATGCAAAAATCCCGTTACTGGAACACCGAGCTGGCGTTCTTTGCTTGCGCGTTCCTCGTGCTTACTGTTCACCACACCGTCGACGCCAAGAACATCGCGGTTGTTATACTGCCGCAGTCGAAGGCTGACCAGTCCGCCAGCCGTCCCGAGGGAGGCGTGACCGGCATACTACTGACCGAAACTGCCCAGCCCGCAGCCACACAGCGAGTAATGCTTATCCGCGTGCGTCTTTTAGATCTGGAGGGATTGGAGATAAGGAAGCTCCCTCCCCAGGGAACTGTAATTATCGACGCCGACTTCATGACGCCGGCTGCTTCCGTACGGACTGACACTTTAGGCCGCTTCACCTTCAACGGCGTGAAGCCAGGTCGATATTCTGTAGCGGTTGCGTCCAGCAAAGCACGCGCGGGCGCGGTGCTTGTCCAACGACCTCAAGAAACTTTTAACACACTGGTCTTCGATGTAGCAGAAGGACAGTCGGTAGATCTCGGGAATGTTCGTGCGAAGAAGGAATAGAATCGAAAGCCAAGTACGTCCACGTCGTATAATGAAGCGCCGCAGCCTGCCAGACTCGGTATTTGTAATAAATGTAGACCACCATTGATCCGCACCCCGTCCCCCCCTTTTTTTACTTGATGATCACCGTGTGGATGCCCAGCGGCTTGACCGGAACGTAGAGCGAGCGCGGAAGCACTTTGAACAAATTGGCCGGGTTCTCGGCGATGTCGGTGACATAGAAAGAAACGATTTCGGCCGTCAGGAGCGGCGACTCGAGATGGACGTCGCCGCCCAGGCCGCCGATTTCGCGCAGCCGGACGGCGATCCCCTCGCCGTCCTCGGACGGCTTGAGGGCCTGGATGAGAACATTGGGCTTGTCCACCTGGAACAGGCTCAACGCCCCGCCCGGCAGCGTCCCGGCGTTCTTCTCCGTCAGCCAGACGGCGGTCAGGGGCGACTGCGCCTCCCAGCCGAACCGCGTCGACTTGACCGGATCCGCCGCCCCCGCCCGGCTGGTCAGGGAGTACCGAAACACCAGCGTCCCGCCCTGGGAGGCCTTGAAATTCGTATGCCAGTAATTGTTCAGCGCATAGGAAAACAGCGTTCCGTTTTTCAGGTTAAGCGTTTTCAGCCATTTTCCGGTGTTGATGTCGCCGAATTGAACGAGCGGCGCTTCGATGGGCGACCAGACCACCGAATTTTTCGGGCCGGCCAGTTCGACCCAGCTTTGGACGGCCTGCCAGTCCCGTGACGTGTTCGGCAATTGATCGCTTTCGGGGGCCATGGCCCCGTCGGCGATCTCGAAGCGGAACTTCCCGCCGGCGATGCCGAAGGGGAAGGCGAAATAGGCCGCCTCGGCATCGTAGGTCTCCTCTTTCTTGAGGCGGTTGACGAGATCAATCCGCTTGATCCCGTCATAAAGCACGATCTCCTGGCGGATCTCGGGGTGGCGGAAGGCCTTGGTGGTGACGACGAGGCTCGAAGCGCCCGGACCGCGCAATCCCGGCGCGGAGGATGCCGCGACCGGTGAATAGCGATTGAACTGGGCTTTCCCGCCCATGTCGTTGACCGCCTCGCGCCCGCCCTTGGGAATCTCGTAGATGAACTGATTAAGCGTGTAGGGAGCTTTGCGGTCGACAAGCTCGGTCCCGGTTTCCTTGTCGATCAAGCTGGCGATGCCGCCGCTCGACGGATCGATCACCACTTTGAAGAAACGGTTCTCGATCGAATTCGCCCCGATCTCGGCGGCCGGAGCGGGCGGAGAGGGCCGTACATCCGGAACGATCGTATAGACGGCATAGCCCAGGGAAGGAACGGCATTGGCCTGGAACAGAAGCGTCGACTTGTCGATGATCTGGTAGGAAATCTCCGCTCCGCTCGTCTTCTCAATCAGCTTGAACTTGCCGCCTTTGTCGATGAGCGCCTGGGGCAGGGGCGTACGCACCATGTCCGCCCGGCTCCAGGAGAGGGGGTTGAAGACGGCCAGGGCGTATCCCCCGCCGGTCGGAATCCTACGGGTGATGGCCGCCAGGGCCCGGCCGCGGATGGTCTTGGCGATCTCGCGGGCGCTATAGGCATAGCCCGACTTGATCCCCCATTGACCGCGGGCGAATTCGGACTCCGGATCGCTGATGGAGTTCCAGGCCCCCCAAGTATGCTCATCATAGAGCATGGTTTGATCGTAGGCTTCGCGGATCTCGTCCTTGGGGAAGACGAAATTCTTATCCGCCAGGCTCGCCGCCAGGGCCCAGGCTTCGGCGGCGACGATCTCGCCGTGGGCCATCCGGTTGAGCCCCGTCTCGAAGGACGTCGAACCCACGCCGTCCGTCCAATAGTCGGGCCAGCCTTTTTTATACGTGGGGATGATCTTGGCGTATTTCTTTTCGAAGGCCCCGAAGAACTCGCTCATTGTGGCCAGCCGCAGTTTCGGATAGGCCCACTTGGCGTTCCAGTCGCGGACGCGGTCGGACAGCTCCTTTTTGGGCGGGCAATTGTCGGTGACATAGCCGCTGATGTGGAAGGCCATCGTGTCGTAGGGAAAATCGCCCCGCGTCTGGAGCTTGGTCAGGTAATCGACAACCTTGGGAAAACTCTTCTCGTACGGCTCGTGCAGAAGAAGTTCATAGTTGGAAAACAGATAGTGCTCCCCGTTCCAATGGAGGACCTTGCCGCCGCTCGGCGATTCCCAATAGAACGGATTGGGGCGCCGCAGGGGCGCCCGGGAGCGGTCTTCGTTGATGCCGGTGGTGAAATATTTCACCCCGACCTGGTTCAGGATCTGGGGCGCGGCCCAGCTGAAGCCCGTCACGTCGTTGTTCATGGCCGCGCGCAGAGGGAAGCCGTACCTCCGGCTCAGCTCGCGCGAGAGCGACACCGACCGGATGAGCTCCTCATGCGAAAATCCGTCGGATTGATTCAGATACCAGGCCGACAGCTCCACCCGCCCGGACTTGAGCAGGGCGACGAGCTCCGCGACCTTGTCCGCGGGCCGGGTCTTGAGATAATTCTGCAAGCTCCAGGACACCTCGATATTCCAGCGGAACTTGGCCTCGTCCGGGTAGCCGTCCGTGGCTTTGCAGAAATCCAGGACCGCGTCGAGATACTCGACGTGGTTTTTGGTGACGCGCGTCTGCAGCTCGGTGTATCCGATATCGGAATGCGAATGGGGCAGAAGATAAAGCGTCCACTTACGCTGGGGGGCCAGCATCACGGACTGGGAAGCCTTAGCCTGCCCGGCGGCCACCTGGAACTTGATCATGGCTGGTTTGAGCAGATCGGGAATCAAAACGGGGACGACGGATTGGCCCGGGGTCAGGGAATCGAGGGCCAAGTCGATGGGCTTGCGGAAGCCCTGGATCGTCACCTTGGCCGGCGCGGCGGGGCCGTCATAATCCACGGCCAGATCGATGCGTTGCCTGAGGGCGCCGCCCTCCTCGACGAATAGGACGGTCGGCCGGACTTCGATTTTAATCTTGGCGGCGGGTACGGGGACGGCAGCACCTGCAGCCCCGGCCAGAATCAAGGCCAGGCCGGCGATGACGGCCAAGAGACGATATGCTCGAAGCATGGGACTTCTCCTTTCAGGCGCGATCGGTCAAGGGACGAGCCTTCGGCTCGCCACTCGCCCGTGGCTTGTATCCACGGGCGAGTACGGCGGAAGTTGACCCCCGGGCTAAGCCCGGGGCCCCGGCCGCCGTTGATTCAATCTAGCACAATTCCGTCCCGCTGTGGAGTCAAGGGACGAGCCTTCGGCTTGCCGTACTCGCCCGTAGCGTGTATCCACGGGCGAGTGCGCCGGAAGTTGACCCCCGGACAAGGCCCGGGGCACCCGCTAGCGGTCTAATACGCTAGCGGGTACGGTGGATAAGGATCCCCAGACAAAATCCGGGGCCCCTGCCACCGCACTCGTCTGCGGTTTTAGGCGCAGCCGAGTACGGTGGATAAGGATCCCCAGACAAAGTCTGGGGCCCCTGCCACCGCCCCTGGCGCCGTCAGTTCGAGGAAATCGGACCGGCGTCCACGTAGAGAAAACGCTTGATCTTCTGGGTGGCGGTTTTCTCGAAAGGCTCGGCCTGCTCGATGATCCTGCTCAGCCGCGAGAACGCCGCGACGTTTTCATTGACCCGGCGCTTGATGTCGGCCAGCGTCTGGCGGATGTGTTCGCGGATCTGGGCCTCGTCGTATTTCCGCTCGGCGATCAGGGCGTCCATCTTCTCGCAGTCCAGGAAGACACGCGCCGTCAACTGGCCCTCGCGCTCATACACCAGGGACTCCGAAACGGGATCGAACCGGTTGATGACCGATTCGATGATCTCGGGATAGATGTTCTCGCCGCTGGGCCCGATGATGACGTTCTTGAGGCGCCCCTTGATGAAGAGGTAGCCGTCCTCGTCGAGGCAGCCCAGATCGCCCGTCCGCAGCCAGCCGTCGGCGGACAGGACGGCGGCCGTTTTCTCGGGTTCCTTGTAATAGCCCTTCATGACCGTCTCGCCGCGCACCAGGATCTCCCCCTCGCCCGTCGCCGGATCGGGATTGTCGATCCGGATCTCGACGCCGTCCAGGGCCCGGCCGGCCGCGCGCCATTTCGTTTGGAAGGCCGTCGTCCCGCTGACGAGCGGGGACGTTTCGGTCAGCCCGTAGCCGATGGCGTAGGGGAAGCCCGCCTCGAGCAGGAAGGACTCGACGTCCGGGGCCAGCCCGGCGCCGCCGATGCAGAACAGTTTCAGGCTCCCGCCGAACACGGCCAGGAGTTTCCGGCCGGCGATTTGGCTGATTTTTCGCCGCAGGGAGGGGACCTTATACGCCCAGCGGGTCACGCTTTTGCCCTGGATTTCCGGCCAGACCTTGAGCCTGACCATTTTCTCGATGATCAAGGGCACGGACAGCACGATCGTCGGCCGGACGGCTTGGAGGGCCGGAAGAAGCACAGCCGCCGTGGGCGGCTTGCGGACGTAGGAAACGGAGGCGGCCTGCATCACGGGCGTGACCAGTCCCAGGGTGCATTCGTAGACGTGGGCCAGGGGCAGCAGCGACAGCATGCGATCGTGCGGGAGGACTTCGACCAGCTTGGTCACGGCCGCGGCGTTGCCGACGATGTTCCGATGGGTCAGCATGACGCCTTTGGTATGGCCCGTCGTTCCCGACGTATAAATGATGGAGGCCAGGTCCTCCTCGCGGACCCTGGAGGGGATCCGGCCGACGAACTTGAGGGCCTTGGTCTTGATCTTGCGCAACTCCATTTCGCCGCCGGCGATCAATTTCTTCAGCCGGTCACGGTTCGTCTCGGGATCGATGATCGAAAAATCATCGATGAGGATGCGGAGCTTGAGCTGATCGAACGAGCCGTCCTCGAGCTTGACGTACTGCTTCTCCGAGACGAAGACGGCCTGGGATTCGGAATGGCGCAAAACGTGATGGACCTCGGACGGCGGGAAATCGGACAGGATGGGAACGGCCACGGCGCCCAGCGAGGTGACGGCGAAGAAGGCGATGCCCCAATGCGGGCCGTTCTCGCTGAGGATGGCCACCCGGTCGCCGGGGGCGATGCCGCGCTCGGCCAGGAACGCGGCGATCTGGTCGACGCGCTCCTTAAAGGCCCGGTACGTCATCGGCTCGCCGTCATAAAAAGACAGGGAAGGGCGGTCCGGGTGATGCTCGGCGGTGCGGGCCAGGACGCCGGCAAGGGTCATTTCGTTCATCTTCGTTGCACCGTGCTCAAAAGGAAATACGAATTTTAGCCCTAAGTGCGGCCAAAATCAAAAGAAAAATGGGCCGGCCAAGAAAGCGGCCAAGATCGCGGGTATGAAAAAGCCCGAGGGCTGCGTGTAACGGCCGCGCTATGATATCCAGAGGAGGAACCATGGAAGAAAGAATCACCAAAGTCTCGATCGTCATCTCGAAGGGAGGGCTCGACGGCGTCTACCCGGGCCTGATCATGGCCAACGGCGCCCGCATGGAGGGCATCGAAGCCAACATCTTCTTCACCTTTTTCGGCCTCGACGCGATCATCACCAAGCGGATGGGCAGAATCAAGATAGCCACGGTCGGGAACCCGGGTATGCACATGGCCAGCTTGCTGGGCGTCCTCCCGGGCATGTCGGCCATGGCCACGTCCATGATGAAGAAGACCATGGACAAGATCGACATCCCGCCGGTGCCCGAGTTCATCGAATTGGTCGCGGATGCCGGGTGCAAGCTCTACGCCTGCAAGGCGACCGTGGACATGTTCAAGCTGAAAAAAGAGGATTTCTGTCCGCAGATGGATTCGATCATCAACGTCGGCAAGTTCTACGAAATGGCGGCCGGCGGCCACATCATCTTCACCTGAATCCCGCCCCGCCCCTTTTTTCTTGCCCGGGGCGCTAATCAACCACGAGCCCGTAGGCCTCGGGGCTCGTCGTCTTGCCCTTGAGCTTGACCTGCCCGAGAGGGATGCAGGGTCCCTGTTCCCGGCATTATCGGCGTTCCAATTACTACGGGGAGCAGTAAATATGTTACATAATCCTTACTGCTCCCCGTAGTAATTAAGCGATCCTCACCTCGCCGCCTTCGATCTTCAGGGCCTTGGCGTGCAATAAAACATCGGCGATTTTTTTATGAGCGGACTCAATAATGTTTCCAAAGGTCTGTCTGGATATTCCCATTCTCCCGGCCGCTTCTTCTTGATACAATCCTTCCCAATCCGCGAGTCTAAGGGCCTCCCATTCATCCAATTTCAGGATGACTTCCTCAAGCCGATCGAGGGGGATGCCGCGCGGTTTGAAGCAACTCACGTCGGGTTGACAGCGTATTCTGCGGCATCGGCAGGGTCTGGGCATTACAGTCCTTCGATTATTATTGGCATATGCCATATTAACCAAAACAAGTTTTCTTGTCAAGGAGCCGATTCCGGGAGTCCCAGACCGGATGAATACCGGATTCAGCGTCCGGAAGAAGGAAGCTCCCGGCCCCCATTGGTCACGCCTGATGCCTGGTTTTTTTCGGAAATTCTCATAAAGGCATCGTTTTCCCCGGCGCCGATGGCGGGGCGATGAGAGTTGCGGAGTTTCTCCGTCCCCTTCGCTATTTAAGGTCTGCTGAAAAAGACCCTAACTCCATGTATCGTATTGACAACAATATAAATAAATGATACGCTGCGGATCGATTCCAAGGCCCAAATGCACGCTTTTCGCCAACACCCCCCTCGAAACCCGTGCACTTTCGATCGGAGTTCCGCGGCATGTACAAGCCTAAAGAGCGTGACACGTACCTTCTTTTCCCCGGACTTTTTCTTTTCGGAGGCCGGCTGGACGAGCGGAACCGCTGGCTGCGGATCTCCGAACTCATCCCCTGGGCAGAACTCGAGGGGGAATATCTTAAGTACTTTTCCTCCGTCGGACGGCCGGCCAAAGACGCCCAGCTCATCCTGGGGCTTCTTTTGCTCAAGCACATGACCAAGCTCAGCGACCGGGAGATGCTCGTGACGGTCATGGAAAACCCCTACATGCAGGCGTTCTGCGGATTTCATTCCATGGCCACGTCGGCGACACTCGACGCCAGTACACTGACCCAGGTCCGAAAACGACTGGGGCCGAAATTTTTCCGGGAGTTGGAGAAGAAGACCTATGCCGGGCTGATCGAACGGGGGATCATCCGAGCGCGAGGGATGCTGGCCGACGCCACGGTCTTTCCGGAAGAGATCAAGTTCCCGACGGACGTCGGGCTTCTGAACGAAGTTCGACGCTGGGCGGTCCGGACGATCAAGAGGCTGGACGGGAAGTTCCGAACGCGCCGGCGGAAAGCCGAGAAGGAGTACCTGTCGTTTTCCAAGACCAAACGGAAAACCCGGAAGGTCATCCGCAAGGCCAAGAAGGCGATGCTGCGATATGCGAGACGAAACCTCGGCCAGTTGGGGGAACTGATCAAGAAAATCCCGGATATCGAGAAGAAAGTGCTGGATTACCTGGCCGTCGCGAAGGAGATCCTCCGCCAGCAGGCGGAGATGTATAAGACGAAGGTGAATCGGATCGCCGGCCGGATCGTCAGACTGTTACGGCCCTATGTGCGGCCGATCAAGACGGGCAAACAAGCCAAGGAGACGGAGTTCGGGGCGAAGGGAGCGTTGACGCATGTCGACGGCTTCCTTTTCTTGGACTTCTGGAAGCACGAAGCCTTCAACGAGGCGGATCATGTGGGCCGGCACATGGAGGTTTATCGCGAGCGGTTCGGGAAGTTGCCGCCGTACTTCGTGGCGGATATGAAATACGGGACGCGGAAGAACCGGACGGACTTGGAAACGCTCGCTGTCCGGCCCTCGTTCAAGCCGTTGGGGCGGAAGACGAAACAACGCGATGACGCCTGGTTCAAGAAGAAACAAAAAGAACGAAACCGCATCGAAGGCGGGTTCGGACACGGGAAAGAACACTTCGGGCTGGCCCGGGTAAGATACAAAGGGGAAGCGACGTCGGAAGTGTGGGTGCGCTTGGCGTTAATGGCCATGAATCTGATAACGGCGAGGAAGAGAGCGTGAGAAGGCCCGGGCCGGGAGGCGGGAAGAGGCCGAGCGGACGGCCGCCCGCGGCATCCGCTTCATTCGCTCAGCAACGTAAATCGTTTTTCAGCAGACCCTACGTACACACAGGAGGCGGCGGGTCAGAACGAGTCTGTGAAGAGCCAGGACGAAAACGTCAGCCTCGGCTGGACGCACGTGCTTTCCTCCGTCGCTACGCTCGACCTGAACGCCTTCGCGCGATTCTCGACGTTCCACCTTTTCCCGTCGCTCAATGACACTCCCGTCCGGGCCGAGTCCGAGCGCTCGCTCAACAACTTCGGCTTCGCGCCCTCCTTCACCTGGATCAACGGAGCTCACGAGGTCAGGGTGGGTGGGGTCTTCAAGAGCTTCCCGATCGACGAACGCTTCAGCTTCGGGATCACGGATCCCGCCTTGAACGATCCCGTGGCGTCGATCAACGGGAGCGGCTGACCAAGATCAGTTCGAGAACACCGGGATCGTCTTTCCGCTCGCGTTTTCCTCCGGTCGGTTCGATGGATGGGACGTCCGGCTTGACCTGGCGCAGACGCACGGTTTCCGAGGTTTCCTGTCTCTGGGCCACACTCACGCCGTCTACGTGCCGCCGAACGTCGGAGGGCTCTTTCTCGACCAGGCCGCCATCGCTACCATCACGGCCGGCCCGTTTCTCATCGATCACGACCAGGCGATCCAAGCCCAGCTGGGAGTGCTCTATGACATCGGTAAGAGCGGCTTCTGGGTGAGCAGCAACATACGCTACGACTCGGGCCTCGTCTGCGGTGTCGGGCCCGCGGACATTGCTTCGGACCCCAACAACGCATTCGCCATCCCCTACATTGTCGTGCACAGCGGGGCCGGTCTCGACCCGAATCGCATCGCGGCGCGGACGGTGGCGGACTTCTCAGTGGGCGCCGACCTGTCCCAACACGGCATCCCCTTGTTCATCGAGGCCGACCTGCTTAACGCTTTCAATAAGCAAGGAGTATACAATATCGAGTCCGTCTTCGGGGGCACACACGTGATCCCCCCTAGAACATTCGCCGTGCACCTTCGATACAGCTTCGGAAGCGAAAAACAGTAGAAGCCTGAGTTCAGGACGTGTCCACCTATCCGCAGGCGGCACAGAATGAGCGAGTTTCACGCGTGTCGGTCAGTTTTAGAGCTTCTTGACGCGGGGAGCGGTGTATCGTAGAATCCAGTCCCCGTGAAATCACGCCGCCCGTCGACTCTATCCCGCGCCGTCGTTCTGGGCGTTTTTCTGGTTTTCACTCTTCTCATCGGCTTCTGCCACACGGAAAAATCCCCACTTGACGAATCCCGCTGCATAGCCTGTCATTTCCTCGGGTTTCTTCTGCAGACGGCTCCGGCCCTTTTCGTCTTTCTCATATCATTCGCTTTCTTTTCCCTGATTTGGCCGGCGGGGACTCGCCGGCCCGGGATGACCGTCGTTTCTTTTTATTTCCTCCGCGCTCCGCCTCAGATCTAACCCCCCTTCGTTTTCGCTCCCCAGCGATCCCGCTCTTTAGTCCGTTTCCGCACGGAGGAATTCATGCGATCATCCATTCGCCCTTGGTTCTATTCGGGGCAGAGACGGCGCGAACGCCGGCCGGGCCCGATATTTTGGATTCTCGCGATTCTCGGGGCATGCCTACCCCTGGGCCCCCTCCGGGGCGCAGATGCCGCCCTGAGCGTCCGTGACGCGGTCCGGTTGGCCCGGACCGGTAATCCCTTTCAACTCGCCAAACGTCTGGACGCCGATATCGCCGCGGCCGACCGGATAACCGCCGGTCTATTTCCCAATCCCCAGGTCTCCACCCAAGCCCTCCTCATCCCCGACCCCCGCCAGAGAACAGACGCGGGGTTCCTGGCCGGGCCGAACTCCCAATGGCTCCTCCAATTCTCCTCTCCCATCCCTATGGGCGGAAAGAGGAAGCGGGCCATGAATCTGGCCGACCGTAACGCCGAGTGGGCGTCCTCGCTGGTCGCCGACGCCGCCGTCCAGACGGCCTACGACGCCGGCCGCAAGTGGCTGGATGTCTGGTTCGTCGCCATCAACCGGCAGCTCGTCGAGGAGGCCAAGGCCAACATCGACAATTTGGTGGCCATCAACGAGGCCCGGGCCCGCAACGAGGTCATCACCAAGGTCGAATTGGCTCGAACCCAAATCCTGCAGGAGCAATATGATCTCCAGCGCCGGTCCTTGGAGCGCGACGCGGCCAACGAAAGCCGCAGCCTGCAGATGCTGCTCGGCCTGCCCGAGGTCCGGCCCGTTGACATGGGCGACGGCTTCTCCCCGGTGGCCGTGCCTGAATCGTTGGTCGAGCTCCTGGCCTACGCCCAGGTCCATCGATCGGACAGGCGGGCCGCCCAGGCCGCCCTAGCCGCCATGACGTCCTCCCTCGCTTACCAACGCTCCCTGGCCGCGCCCGACGTCACCGTCTCGGCCGTCTGGAATCCGCAGAACGCCGTGCCTTATGTGGGCCTCGGCGTCGGCGTCGAACTGCCATTCTTTTCCCGGAACCAGGGCAACATCCGCAAAGCCGAGCTGTCGGAAGAACAAGGCCGCCGGGCCCTACGGGCCGTGGAGCAGCGGATCGAGACGGACATCCGCAACGCTTTCGAAACGTACCGGGAGCGTCTGGAGACGAACCGCCGCTACGCGGCGATCATCGCCCAGGCCGGCCAGGTCTTGGACACCATCCGCTACGCCTACCTCCGCGGCCAAACGACGCTGATCGATTTCCTGGAGGCCCAACGGACCTGGTTCGAGACCAAAAAACAACTCTATGAGACTCTGTTGTCCTTCCGCCAGAGCTACTGGGATCTGCTCCTGGCCACCGGACTGATCGAGGAGATCTGAATCATGAAAAAAATAAACACCGCGACCGGTATTCTTGCGGCGATGGCGCTGGCGGCGGTCTTGTCCGCGTGCCGGAAAGCCGAACCCGCCGATCCGGCCACGCTCCAGCCGGCCGGGGAAGCCGATCCGCACGTCCGGGACAACGGCGCCTGGATCGAGTTCCCCGCCGGAAGCGCCCATGCTCGCCTGTTCGAGGGATCGGCGGCGGACGACAAGACCCTGAACTTTCACTTCGACGCCCCGGCCGCGGTTGTGGCCCGGGTCAAACGCTCTTCCGGGCCCGGTTCCCTGCGGTTGATCCTTTTCGACACCCCCGAGCTTTCCGGGCTCTATTCATCCTACTTGCAGAGTGATATCCAGCTCAAAACGAAGAGGACGAATTTCGAGCGTCTGAAGGATCTCCTGGCCCACGGCGCCTGCACCGGCAAAGAGGTCGAGGACGCCTCGGCCGAGCTGCGCAACCTGGAGACGACCATGGCCGAAAACGAGGCCAAGCTTCACGAGACGGGCCTCGATCCCGAGGGGTTGAACACCGCTTCTCCGGGCACGGTCTGGCTCATTTGCGATCTCCCCGAGGCCGAACTCAACCTGGTCCGCCGGGGACAGACCTACAAGCTGGAGTTCCCCAGCTTCCCGTCCGAATCGGTTTCCGCCCGGATCGACGGCCTGGCCGAGGTCGTCAACACCCAGACGCGCAAGATCCGCATCCGCCTGTCCCTGCCCGACCCGTCCGAGCGGATCCGGCCCGGCATGTACGCCAAGGTCCTTTTCGAGCTGCCCCACCGCGGCCTGATGGTCCCCAAGACGGCGGTCTTCTGCGCCAACGCCCGCTTCTACGTCTTCGTCCGCCATTCGGACATTCTCTTCGAGCGGCGCGAGGTGTCCATTTCGACCCAAGTCGGGGACTTCATCGAGATCGCCGGCGGCATCGGGCCGGCGGACACCGTGGTCAACCGGCACGTTGAGCTGCTCAAGGGGCTGTCCCTGGGCTTGTGAGGGCGGAGAGACCCATGGAACGGCTCATCGCCCTCATCCTGAAGCACCGCCTCGTGGCCGTCGGGGCCGGGCTCCTGATCGCGGTCCTCGGCCTGCTGGCCTGGCAGGGCCTGGAGATCGAGGCCTATCCCGACATCAGCGACAACGAGGTCAACGTCATCACCCAGCTCTCCGGCCTGCCGGCCGAGGAGATGGAACAGCAGGTGACCATCCCCATCGAACGGGCCCTGAATACCGTCCCGGGCGTCATCTCCAAGCGCTCCCGGACGATTTTCGGCCTGTCCAAGGTCAGCTTGATTTTCAACGACCGCATCGACCTCTACCTGGCCCGCCAGCTTGTGCTGGAGAAGCTCCGTGAAGCCGAGCTCCCCGAGGGGGCCCAGCCCGTCCTCGGCCCGATGACCATGGGCATGGGCGAGATCTTCCGCTACTTCATCGAGGCCCCGCCGGACGTGCCCCTGGAGCGCTTGACCGAGCTCCAGCAGTATGTCGTCATTCCCAAGCTCCTGCAGGCCGATGGCGTCGTCGACGTCTCCAACTTCGGCGGCCTCATTCGGCAGTTCCAGGTCGTGGTCGACCCCCTGCGCCTGGAGAAGTTCGGCCTGGGGATCCAGAACGTGGCCGAGGCCATCGCCGCCAACAACCGCAACTCCGGAGGCGGGTTTCTCCGCGTCGGCGTCTCCCAGATGAACATCCGCGGACTGGGCCGCATCCGCGGGGCCGACGACATCGGCAATATCGTCGTCGACAACCGGGCCGGAGTCCCCATCCTCATCAAGGACCTGGCCGGCATCGAGATCGGCCACTTTCCGCCCAACGGCATTCTGGGCTATTGGGACAAGGGCCGGCGGGCTTCGAGCGACATGAACATCGAGGGCATCGTCCTGCTCAAGAAGTTTGAAAACCCGTCGCGGACGATGGCCGCTGTCTGGGAGAAGATCGCCGAGCTGAACGGCGGACTCCTCCCGGCCGGAGTGACCGTCCAGCCTTTTTACGACCGCACCGAGCTCGTCCGTCTGACCGTCCGCACGGTCGCCCGGACGCTGCTCGAAGGCATGATCATCGTCATGGTCCTTCTGACCATCCTTCTCGGATCGTGGCGGGCGGCCCTCATTTCCGCCCTGGCCATCCCCTTCGCGCTGGTCTTCGCCTTCATCGTCATGGACCTGGTCGGCATCCCGGCCAACCTGCTCTCGTTGGGGGCGATCGACTTCGGCATCATCGTCGACTCGACCGTGGTCATGGTCGAAGCCCTGACCCGGACCATCGCCGCGGCTCGCCGGAAAGAGCGCGGCTGCGGGATCGGTCCGGTCATCGTCCGGGCCGCCGGCCAGGTCCAGAAGCAGATTTTCTTCACCATCTTCATCATCATCCTGGCCCTGCTCCCGATGTTCACCCTCCAGCGCGTCGAGGGCCGCCTCTTCTCCCCCATGGCCTGGACGCTGGCCTTCGCCATCCTGGGGTCGCTTCTCTACGCCATGACCCTGGGCCCGGTCTTCGCCTCCTTCCTGCTGGGCCGGGGAGGGGAAGGGAAAAACCACGTCTGGGCCGTGATCCAAGGCGCCTATCGGCGGATCCTGCCCCGCCTTCTTCTCCACCCGCGCAAGGTCTCGGCCCTTATCGGCGGCATCGTCCTGGCCGGCGGCGTCCTGGCAACGCGTCTGGGCACGGAATACCTGCCCGAGCTCGACGAAGGCTGCGTCTGGGTGCGCATCTTCTTGCCGCCCGGTATCTCGCTCGAAGCGGCCCGCGTTTATCCCGACTCCATCCGGCGCGACATCGGCCGGATGGAGGAAGTGAGCGGGGTCATGACCCAGCTCGGGAGGACGGACGACGGGACCGACCCCTTCGGCCCCAACCGCATCGAAGTCCTCGTCCAATTGAAGCAGCCATACTCGTCCTGGGCCTCGGGCCGAACGAAGGCCGACGTCGTCAAATCCATCCAGCGGCGGCTGGAGGACACCCTGCCCGGGGCGACCTACACCATCACCCAGCCGATCATCGACATGGTCACGGAAAACGCCACCGGATCGTCCTCGGATCTGGCCGTTTTCCTGCGGGGCAAAGACCTGGAGATCCTGCGGGCCCTCGGCGCCCGCGTCCTGGAAGTCGTTAAAAGCATCCCGGGGTCCTCCCAGGCGGCCATCGAGCAGGAAAACAAGCAGACCCAGGTCGTGGTGGCCGTCGACCGGGCCGCGGCGGCTCGCTACGGCATCAATGTCTCGGACGTTCACCAGGTCCTGGAGACGGCCGTCGGCGGCTTCCCGGTGAGTGCGGTCTGGGAGGAGGACCGCAAGTTCGACATCGTCCTCCGCTTAACCCGGGAGGCCCGCAACACGCCGGATTCCCTGGCCAAGATCCTGCTTCCGACCAAGAGCGGGCTGCGCATCCCGATGTCCCAGGTCGCCGACATCCGGCTGGCCGAGGGCCAGTCGGTCATCTTCCGTGAGGACCAAGAACGGCTGATCACGGTCAAGACCAATATCCGCGGCCGCGACCAGGGCGGTTTCGCCGCCGAATTGCGCCGAAAAATCGTCCGGAAAATCGAATTCCAGTCCGGCGTCCATTACAGCCTGGGCGGGCAGTTCGAGAACCTGCAGCGCTCCCAGAAACGGTTGACCCTGTTTGTGCCGCTGACCCTGGCCCTCATCTTCCTGGCCCTCCTAGCCCTTTTTGGCTACGACGTCGGACACGCGCTCATTGTCATGGCCAACGTCCCGCTGGCGGCTGTCGGCGGGATCGCCGCCCTCGGCCTCCGGCACATGAACCTGAGCATCTCGGCCGGCGTGGGCTTCGTCTCGCTGGCCGGCGTCAGTGTCATGGCCGGGGTCCTCTGGCTCGGCCACCTGAACCGGATGAAAAAGGAGGGCGGGGCCCTCCTCGATCGAGTCGTCGAGGGCTCGGCCGTCCAGTTCCGGCCGGTCTTTCTCGTCCTCATCATCGCCGTCATAGGACTTCTGCCCGCAGCGCTCAACTCCGGCGTCGGTTCGGACATCCAGCGCCCCTTGGCCACAGTCATCGTCGGGGGCCTTCTCTCGTCGCTCCTGATGACCGTCTGGATGACGCCCATCCTCTACTTTCTTTATGAAAGGCGGAGGGAGAGGAACAAACACCCCGCCCCAGCGGAGGCATGCGCCACGGAATGAGCGGAAGGCGGTCCGTCGAGTTTAGGCCACTTGACAAATCGGGGAAGAAGTCTTAGCCTAAATCTTAATCAGGAATGATTCCGGTTTAAGAGAGATGACCAAGGAATCGATAATCGACCAGTTGAGAGAAAGAGGATTAAAAATCACGCCTCAAAGGCGGGCTATCGTCGAGGTGCTGATTGAACAAAGGAATCTTCATCCCGGCGCACGCCTTGTCTATGAGGAGGCCAGAAAGAAGAAACAGGGGCTGAGTCTTTCCACCGTCTACGCAACCCTGGACGAGCTAACTTCTCATGGCATCATTAAGACCCTCCAGTTTAACGAAATGGAAAACCGCTATGAAGGGAATCTTGAAGAGCACGTCAATCTGATCTGCAAGAAATGCAGGAAGATACTGGATTACCGAGTCCCGATTACTATTGATAAGAAGAAGGTCGCGAAGAAAATCGGATTCTCGATCACCGACACTCGGCTGGAGTACTACGGGCTCTGTCGAGAATGCCGTAAGGACGCAAGTCGCAAGGGGGATTCGTGAACTTGTTATCAATCGAAAAATGAGAACAGTTCCACGTAGCCCCAATCAAATAGAAAAGGAGGTTCGTATGAAAGACGAAAAGAAACTGACCACTAGGAATGGTGCCCCCGTCGTTGACAACCAGAACACCATGACCGCCGGACCGCGCGGCCCAGTGCTGCTGCAAGATGTCTGGTATCTGGAAAAACTCGCCCACTTCGACCGGGAGGTAATCCCCGAGCGCCGCATGCACGCCAAGGGGTCCGGCGCCCACGGTACTTTCACCGTCACCCATGACATCACCCGCTATACAAGAGCCAAAATCTTTTCGGGAATCGGCAAAAAGACTGAACTCTTTGCCCGATTTTCCACGGTGGCCGGCGAGCGAGGAGCCGCCGATGCCGAGAGGGACATTCGGGGATTTGCCCTTAAGTTCTACACCGAGGAGGGAAACTGGGACCTCGTGGGGAACAATACGCCGGTATTCTTCATACGCGATCCGCTCAAGTTTCCCGATCTCAACCACGCCGTCAAACGGGACCCCCGCACCAACATGAGGAGCGCCCTGAACAACTGGGACTTTTGGACCTCCCTCCCCGAGGCGCTCCACCAAGTCACCATCGTCATGAGCGATCGGGGCCTTCCGGCTTCGTACCGGCACATGCACGGGTTCGGCAGCCACACATTCAGCTTTTTCAATGCCAAAAACGAACGATCTTGGGTCAAGTTTCATTTCCGCACTCAGCAGGGAATCAAGAACCTGACCGATGAAGAGGCCGAGGCGATCGTCGGCAAGGACCGGGAAAGCCATCAGCGGGACCTTTACGAGAGCATCGAAAAGGGCGATTTCCCCCGCTGGACGATGTTTGTCCAGATCATGCCGGAAAAGGATGCGGCGAAATACCACTTCCATCCCTTTGATCTTACCAAGGTCTGGCTGAAAAAAGACAATCCTTTGATTGAGGTTGGGATTATGGAGTTGAATCGCAACCCGGAGAACTACTTTGCCGAGGTCGAGCAGGCGGCCTTCAACCCGGCCAACATCGTGACCGGCATCGGTTTTTCACCGGACAAAATGCTCCAGGGACGACTATTTTCTTACGGCGATGCCCAGCGCTACCGGCTCGGCGTAAACCACCACCAGATCCCCGTCAATGCACCCCGCTGTCCGTACCATAGTTTCCACCGCGACGGCTCCATGCGCGTTGACGGAAACTATGGCCGCACCCTGGGCTACGAGCCCAACAGCTATGGTGAATGGCAACAGCAGCCGGAATTTGCCGAGCCGCCCTTATCCCTGGAGGGGGCTGCGGACCACTGGGACTTCCGCAAAGACGATCATGACTACTTCACCCAGCCCGCCCTGTTGTTTCGCCTTATTGGTCCCGAAAAACAGGCGCTCCTCTTTGCCAACACCGCGCGTGCGATTGCCGATGCCCCGCTTGAAATCAAGCTCCGGCATATCGGCAACTGTTTGAAGGCCGACCCGGCCTATGGCCAAGGGATGGCCGACGCATTGCGCATCCCCCTAAATGAAGTGCCCAAATAGGCGAACTTTCCCTTCACGAGAGGTAGAAGAAGCGGGGACAGATCAAGCGCGATCCCCGTTAAAAAACAAAGGAGCATGCAGAATGAGAATCAGGAGGAATGTGCCTCGGATTTTGATGACGACGCTCTTGTTGTTTTCTGTGTCCCGGCTGTGCCTCCCATGCACTTCCATATTGGTAACTAAGAGTGCGTCCACCGACGGATCCGTGATCATCACCTATTCCTGCGACGGAGAATTCCTGCCCCGGTTGCGCCTTTATCCGACTGCGGATCACGGACCGGGGGAAAAAATTGAAATCATGGGATTCGGGGGCAAGCGTGGTGAGATTCTCCAGGTTGCCCATACGTATAGAGTGGTCGATCTCATGAATGAATTTCAGGTGGCCATAGGGGAAACGACGTTTGACGGCCGCCTCGACCTTGTCAACCCGGACGGCCTGCTTCCCTATTGGGAATTGATGGCCATTACCTTGCAGCGGGCCAAGACAGCCCGTGAGGCCATCAAAGTCATGACCGACCTCGTGGACAAATATGGTTACGCCAGCACAGGGGAATCCTTTTCCATCGGCGACAAGGAGGAAGCCTGGATTCTGGAGATGATCGGAACGGGGAAAGGAGGTCACGGGGCCGCTTGGGTGGCACAGAGAGTCCCGGACGGCATGATCTGTGCTCACGCCAACATGTCCCGGATCGGGGAATTTCCGCTGAACGATCCCGAAAATTGCCTGTACTCAAAAAACGTCATCTCCCTGGCCGTGGACAAAGGCTTATACAACCCCAAGAACGGGCCCTTTAATTTTTCCCTGGCCTACAATCCTCCCACTGAGGAGCAGGTCCGATACTCCGCCCGGCGGGTCTGGAGTATTTTCCGCCGGGCCGCGCCGTCGTCGAATCTTTCCCCCGACTTCAGCTCGTCGGTCAAGAACGCCAAGCCCTATCCGCTCTGGATTAAACCGGACAATAAGCTTTCCGTTCGGGATGTCATGGCCCTGCATCGGGATCATTATGAGGGAACCGTCTTTGACATGACCAAGGATCTCAGCGCCGGGCCGTTTGGGGCTCCGGACCGCTGGCGGCCCATCACCTGGGAGGTGGATGGGAAGGCTTATTCGTGGGAGCGTCCGATTTCGACGCAGCAAGTCGGGTTCATTTTCGTTTCTCAATCAAGGTCCTCCGTCCCGGACTCCATTGGTGGGGTCTTCTGGTATGGAATGGATAACCCGTTTACCAATTTCTTTGTTCCTCTCTACACCACCATTACAGAATTACCCGAAGCCTATACCAGGGGTTCCATCCGATCCTTCAGCCGGGATTCCGCATGGTGGACGTTCAATTTTGTAGCAAATTACGCCAACTTGCGATCTAGCGACATGATTCTGGATATTCAGAAAGTCCAGAAGGAAATCGAGAATTTGGAATTCGGCCTTCAACCCGCCATCGAACAAAGTGCGATGAATCTGCTGAGCTCCAATCCCCAGATGATTCCAGTTTTCCTGACGCGCTACTGCGTTTCCAATGCCCAGATGAACCTCGATCGATGGTGGAAGCTCGCCGAGTTTCTTATAACCAAGTATAATGACGGCTATGTTCAAGACGAGAAAGGGAATCCCCGGGAGATCGGCTATCCCGAAAAATGGCTGAAAGAGGAACTGAAAAAGAATCCCGATAAATTTATTCTCAAGGATAAGCCGAAAAAGGACAAAGAACTCTGATCGTCCGCCCGGCCTATTTCTTGAAAAGGCTTTAGATCAGGTCTTCAGCGAGGTAGCTGTCCCGACTTTTCTGGCCAATGAATAAGCAAGGGTTCTTCTCAGCAAGGGAAAGCGGTATGCGATCTCTGATGGAGCCAATGATACCCGAATGACCCGCCCCCACTTAGGGTACCACCTATGAAGTGAGATTTAGAAGGATTCTTCACATAAAAAGAGACAATATTCTGAATAATATGCCGCCCGCCAAAATCGCGAACGCTATTTTGAATGCCGTTATCGAGAGGGCTTTCTTCCATCCAGCCTCTTTAATCAGGACCGCTATGGTGGCCGCGCAGGGAATGTAGAGCATAGTAACGAACGCGAAAACCAGCATCTGAACGTGGCTCAGGACCGCGGCGAAGTTCGTCGTTCCGAGCAGTGCGGCCAGCATGACCAACGTTAGTTCCTTTCTCAAGATACCGAAGATGAAAGCTATCCCCGTGACGGCCGGCAGCCCAAGCCACAGGACGGTCACGGGGCTGATGGCGTCGTTGACAAGTCCCAACAGTCCGGCCAATTGGATGATTTTGATGAAGACGGTGCTGGCAATCATCACGGGAAACGCGATGAACACGAAGTCCTTGAGCCTGAACCATGTCTGCCTGAACGTCGTCTTCAACTGCGGAGCCCTCAGGCTGGGGATTTCCATGATAAGACCCGTAGGCTCTCCCGGAAGGACACGGAAAGCGATTCTGCCCAACAAGAAAATGATGCAAAGGTCGATCACGTAAAGAGCCAGCGCCCACCATATGCCGACGAATTTCGCGACCAGGCCGAGTATGACCGCGGTAACGGCGGCACAAGGGACGAACGTGGTTACGAAAATGGCGATGGTCCGTTCCCTTTGGGTTTCCATAATCCTGCACCCCAGGCAGGCGGGGACGTTGCAGCCGTAGCCCAGTATCATGGGAATGAAGGCCTTCCCGTGCAGGCCGATGGAGTGCATAATCCTGTCCATGAGGAATGCGATTCTCGCGAGATATCCGGAATCCTCAAGCACGCCGAGCACGACGTAAAAAGGGATGACGTAGGGGAAGACGACCGTCACTGCCGCAATCGTCCCTTCGACGAGGCTGATGAGGACGCCGGCAATGAATCCCGTCCCCAGCAGAGAGCCCAGCAGGCCTATGAAATCGGCCAGGGCTTTCTCCATTAATCCGGACAAAAAGTTGCCGAAAACGAATATGGAAACGAACATCAGGGCCAGGGATGCCAGGACGACGGGATAGCCCCAGAATTTGTGAGTGATGAGTCGGTCCAGCCTTTCGGCCGGGCTCAGTGCTTTTTTCTTGAGCGGTTTTTGCACTTTGTTGACTATCTCGCCGATTGCGGCGTACCTCTCGCAGGCAACCGCTGTGGCGCAAGAATGATGGTGCATTTTCTCGACGCTCTTCGCGATGCTCCCGACTCTCGCGGCCGCTTTCTCGTCCATTCCGGAAACGAGGCCGCTGATTTCTTGGTCCTCTTCCAGAAGCTTCAGGGCAACCCATCTTGGAGGATATGCGCCGCCGGCGCTCCCGGCGACTTTCTCGACCCGGCTGATGGTCTCCTCTATCTCCCTGCCGTAAGGAATCCGCTTCGGCCGTTCGCTTTTCTCGAACACCTCGATGGTTTTCTCGACGAGGCCGAAAATGCCCGTCCCCTTGATGGCGACGGTCTCGACGACCGGGACGCCCAGCAGCTTCTCCAGCGCTTCCTGGTCCGTCCTGATGCCCTTCTTTTCCGCGATGTCCGTCTGGTTCAGGGCGACAACGAGAGGCAGCTCCATCTCCATGAGCTGCAACGTCAGGTAAAGGTTCCTTTCCAGGACTGAAGCGTCTACGACGTCGACGACGACGTCCGGCTTTTCCTTCGCTATGTATTCCCTCGTGACCAGTTCCTCGATGGAGTAAGCGGAAAGCGAATAGATGCCCGGCAGGTCGATGACGTCGATGAGGTAATCCCGGAAACGGAACGTCCCCTCCGCCTTCTCGACCGTCTTGCCCGGCCAGTTCCCCAGATGCTGGTGAAGTTTCGTGAGATAGTTAAAAATTGCAGATTTTCCGACGTTCGCGTTCCCGGCCAGGGCTATCCTGAGCTTTCTCAAATTCCCACTTTCACTTGGATCGCATTGGCCATCGTCCTTCCCAAGGCGAGACAGGAGCTCCTGACCAAGATTTCGACCGGCCCTCCCCAGGGCGCTATACTGCCGACGCGGATTTTCGCGCCGGGCGTAAGGCCCATGGCCTCCAGCCTTCTTCTGGCCTCTTGGCCGGCGTTGAGCGAAACGACCTCGCCGCTCTGACCGCTTTTCATGTCCGCAAGATTCACAATCCCCTTCTTGTAAGCCGGCTTCTCCAGTCCCTTTTCAATGAGCTTTTCGAGGTCGTCGGAGACCGAGTGCTCCAGCTTGCAGGCTTCCTGGTGAATCTTTCTGCCGGGCAGGCCGATTCTGTAGAGAAACCGCTCGATGAGCCTGTGCTTTCTCAGCACTCCTTTTCCGACTGCTTTCCCTTTTTGGGTCAGCACGGCGCCCTTGTAGGGCTCGTATTTCAGAAAGCCCATCCCGTCGAGCCTCTTAAGCATCTCCGACACGCTCGGCGGCGAGACGCGCAGTTCCCTGGCGATGGCCGTGGTCGTCGGCCTGACTCCGCGCTCGACCAGCCTGCAAATCGCCTCCAGGTATTCTTCGACGTTTTCGGAAAGCATGGCCATATTATAGCTTAGGCTTGCCTAAATATAAAACCGTATCCGATTTGGATAGCGAGTATCGCGGCTTATCTGAGATTAGATTAGATGATATAGATCGGTTGAAAAAGTATCGTCGGGCTTGGGAAGAATTGATAAAATGATAAGAAATGCGTCGTAATTATCTACAGTCTGACGAGAGTCCCTGACCCCGCGGCCCGTCGCGGAGTCATGGACTTCTTCCTGATCCGAAAATTGCCGGCTTATCGGCCTCTTTGTCCCTGGGTCGTCAACGGTTTCCGCGGAATCCTTTCGTCGCGGTTCGCCGTGAGGTAGACGAACACCGCGGCGATCGTCGCGTCCTTCATCATGTCGTTCGGCTGCAAGCGCTCGTACGTGTCCAGGTTCGTGTGGTGGATGATCGCGTTGTACTCGGTTTCATCCTGGATGAATTGGAAGCCCGGCAGGCCCACGCCATCGAACGACTGGTGGTCGGTGCCGCCCGTGTTCCGAATCGTAACGGTCGTCATGCCCATGCTGCGGAGCGGCTCGATCCATTCGCGGAAGATCGGCCCCGCGGCGTCGTTGCCCTGGAGGTAGATGCCTCGGATCGCGCCCGTGCCATTGTCGATGTTGTAATAAGCCGAGAGCTTGTCGTATTCCGGCTTGAACTCCAGCGGGCCCTGGGGTCCGCCGAATCCACCGCCGCGCTGGCCAGCGGCTACCGGGGGCGCGCCGGCCGCTGGAGCCGCGAGCGCCTGCCGGCTGGCGAAGTGGGCGGCCACGTATTCGCGGGAACCAATAAGGCCCTGCTCCTCGGCGCCCCACAGCCCGATCCGAACGGTGCGGCGCAGTTTGACTCCGGTTGCCTTGAGGATGCGCATCGCCTCCATCATGGTCGTGACGCCGGCGCCGTTGTCGGCCGCGCCCGTAGCGGCGTGCCAACAGTCGAGATGTCCGCCGAGCATGACGAGCTCGTCTGCCTTGTCCTTGCCGGGGATCTCGCCTACGACGTTGAAAACCTGCGGGTTTGGATAGTAAGTATTCTTGATGTCGGCCTCGATCGTCACCGGGATTTTCTTGGCCAGGATCCGACCGATTCGGCCGTACTGCTCAGCGGGGATCACGATTGCGGGGAGGGTGGTCGCCGGGTCGTTCGCCCGGTTGCCGCTAATCACATAAATGCCGTGGCCACGCGGCGTCGTCGAAAGCATGCCGAGAACGCCCTCCGCCCGGAAGAATTCGTTGCGGGCGTTCATCGCGCCGAACCCCCCGCGCTGGCCCGCGGCGGGGGCCACTGGCTGCGGCGCGGCGATCGGCTGGCCGGCTTGAGGAGCGGCCGGCTTGGCTTGGGGCGCGGGAACGACCGGGGCCGCAACGACGGGGGCGCCGCCTCTCTGGCCCGGAGGCGTCACACCGAACTCGAGTCCCGGCGCCGGGTAGAGCTCCAGGGCGGCCAGTTCCTCGCTCGTGTAGCGCTTCGAAATCACGGTCCAATACGCGGGGACGTCGGGGACGGCCTGGGTTAGGACCCATTTTCCATTCAACTTGCCCTTATAGGCGGCCAGATCCTCGGGCGTGGTGGCGGTCACGAGCACCGCTTCGCCGCGAACAAGGCCGTTCGTACCCGGTGTCCAGCCGGTCGGCGTCCCCGGGATGGGGAACGGTTCGGGCGAAACGACGGCCAGGTAATACTTGTCGTTCGTCCAGCCGCGGTCGAACCCGTTGCGGTTGACCCAGGGCTCGGCCTTGACGTTCACCAAGCCCCATTCCTTCATCTTGGCGATGGCCCAATCGGCGGCCTTGGTGTATGTCGGCGAACCCATCAGCCGCGGGGCATACACGTCCATCAGCCAGCTTGAGAGTTCCATGACTTGGGAGTGCTGCATGCCTTCGGCCTTGATTTTGTTGACATCCGCGTAGTTGATGCCTTCGTTGGTCGCCCGAAGGGGGAGGATGCCCAGGAGGACTATCATCGCCGTAACGAGCGCTAATACCGATACCCGGTTCTTCCTCATCGAGTCGTCTCCTTTCCCAAGGACTTGGGGAATGAAAATTAGACCGAAGCATATTCCCCAAAATTCGCCGCTGTCAAGCGAACGCAGGGCGGTGTTATTTAAAGTTGAAAAGTGGACTAAAATTTAGAATGGACATATGAAAGGGCTTTCAAGGCGTAGGTATTGATCTGAGGGAGGGCAACTTTCCATCAGCCGCGCAGCTCCATTATCTCCCAATCGAGGTCGGGATCATGGACGGGCTTCTCTATTTCCGCGCGGATTGGAGGATAGCCGTCGCCTGACGGATTTCCCGGGAATAAGCCTCCAGCGTTTTCGCGACCACGATCATCTGCTGATCAGCTTCGTCCCACCGTCTTTGTTCGATCGCCTCGCGGACGCTTGGAAGCGTCATCACGCCATAGCCCGTGTATAAACCCGGCGCGTAGATTTCGTGGATAAACCAGGGACGTCCTTTCAATCCCTCAGGCTTTGTGAGCGCCCGCTCGGTCCTGAAAATGATCTCATTCAGACGCATCGGCTGATCGCCGGCCGGTTTCCTCCCACTTTCCTCCAGATCATACCTCGCTTTCTGATATTCCTCGGCGCTTTTTCGGAGGGTGCCGACGGCATTCTCGAGCGGCGCGAAATTCAAGTACGGAACGGGGTCCTGGGCTTTGGGTGGCCGATAGGTTTTGGTCGGATCGGCAACCTCAGCGAACACATTGTCCTGGAGCTCCCGGTCCAATTCGAGCGTCTCTTCCCTCATGTTCTGAGTCAGGGACTTGATCTCGCTTAAATACCCGGATACGGTTTCCGCAAAATCCGAGAAATTGAAGGGAAGAATATCGGCATCAGCCAGACGCATGACCCCATGGCCGCCCGTCTGGGCGAGAGTGATCTCGTACGCGAACGTCGGATCTCCGAAGCGGATGAAATGATCGAAGGAATCGTAAATGGAATGGTAGACGCCTCCTTCACTTTCGCCGCCATAGCCGATGTTCAGGGAGGCAATGCCGATGTGCTGAAGGAACGGAGTGAAATCGGAACCGGATCCCAGGGCGCCGATTTTTAAATCTTGCCCGGATCGAATGTCCTTTTTCTCCCCGGGAGAGCCGGCCAGAAGCCTGGCGGCTCTGGCCCTCTGCCAGACGCTGATATTCTTTTCGGGATCGAGGACGTTCCGGGCGACGTCGTTGATGAAATGCTGGAGCGTATGCGATCCTTCTATACCGATAAACCCTCGCCCGTTGGAATCGGAATTGATGTAGGCGACCGCCTTTTGCCGCAATTCGTCGGCGTGAGTTTCCACCCATTCCGTGGAGCCGATCAATCCCGGTTCTTCTCCATCCCAGGCGCAATAGACGATGGTTCGTTTCGGCCTCCAGCCGCTTTTGGCCAGCTCGCCAAATGCCTTGCCCTCTTCCATCGTCGCCACCTGTCCGCTGAGAGGATCTTCCGCCCCGTTCACCCAACCGTCATGATGATTTCCCCTGATGATCCATTGATCCGGGTAAACGCTCCCCCTGATCACGGCGATGACATCGTAGATCGGCTTGATATCCCAGTTGAACTCCAGCTTCAGATGAACCTTGGCTGGTCCCGGCCCGACATGATAGGTCACGGGCAGAGCCCCCCTCCAATGATCCGGCACAACCGGCCCGGTCAAGGCTTGAAGCAGGGGACGAGCGTCATGGTAGGAGATCGGAAGAACCGGTATTTTCGTCAGGACCTTGATCGCTTTGAGGGGAAGACGCTTCACGCCCGGCGTCGCCCCGACAAAAGGCGTCGACGGATCGCCGGGGTAGACGGGCATATCCACGACCGATCCTCTCTGGACGCCGAATTCGTTCCTCCAGGCGCCTTTGGGATAGACATCGCCGACGTAGAAACCGTCGTCTTTCGGATCGGAATAGATCAGACAACCGATCGCTCCGTGCTCGGCGGCCAGTTTCGGCTTGATCCCTCTCCAGGATCCCCCGTAACGGGTGATGACGATCTCGCCCCGGACATCGATCCCCATCCTCTCGAGATCATCATAATCGGAGAGGACTCCATAATTCACGTAGATGAGGTCGGCGGTCACATCGCCGTCGATGGAGTAGGCGTTGTAGGTCGCCAACTGCTCGGCAACCTCGCCCGAGGTTCTGTCTTCCTTCAGCGGCGGCTCTTTCAAGACCGCTGTGTACTTGACGGGAGAAATCATCTCCAGAAGGCGCGTCTTGGGCGTCGGAAACAAGGCACTGAACTCTTCGATGCGGGCATCGAATCCCCACATTTTGTATTGGGAAAGAATAAATTCGGCGTTTTCCTTATCATAAGGAGAGCCGACATGGTGAGGATGCGCGCTGAGTCGCTCCAGTCTGGCCCTCATATCCGCCGAAGAGAGATGGGCATCAAATTGTTTTTCCAGGGAACGATCCGGCGGGGCATTTTGCGCCTGCGCCCCGCTGCCAAGAAACCAGGGAATAAGGGCCATCATCCAAATCCATCTTGAACGATCCTTCATGGAGCGTCTTCCTTTCAACGGATAAAGCCGACGGGATTTATCCGATAAAATCTTCGAAACGAATCAATGACTGCCAGCTTTCCATTTTGTTATGGCCCAGGATTCGAGACTCTTAAGCACTGAGTTTGCTGTCTGATCGATTTGAAAGGGAGTGATCGAGATGTAGCCGTTTTTCAGCGCCCAAATATCCGTCTTTTTCTTGTCTGGCTCGAGGTGTTTATAGCTGGGCCAATATGAAACCTCGCCCGCAGGGTCGACCCTTTTTTCATAATACTGCCGAGTGCTTCGAAGGTCCTGCTGGGTGATCATCACTCCCCGTAATTGTTCTCTGGGGAGCGCCGGGATGTTGATGTTAAGATAGATCCCGGGCGGCAACTTCTTGTCTTTGATCTCCTGAACGAGAGCGGCGACGAAAGCCGCCGCCCCTTCGTAATCCATGGTTTCGCTTTTTTCCAGATGAACGGCGATGGCCGGCAGCCCGGTGATTGCGGCTTCCCGGGCACAGGCCACCGTGGCGGAATAAAAGGAAACGACCCCGGTGGCATCTCCGTTATTGATGCCGGCGACAACGATGTCGGGATTCGCGGGAAGCAAAGATTCGATCGCCAGACGAACGCAGGTCGCCGGAAGCGCATCGATCGCATACCATTTGACACCGTTTCTATCCGACTGCTTGAGTTTGATCGGAACGTTCGAGGTGATTCCGTGGCTGGTGCCGCTTCGATCGTCCCTGGAAGCGGCGACGGTAACGGATCCAAGGGTGGAGAGTTTCTCCGCCAGGGCGGCCAGGCCGGAAGAATTGATGCCGTCATCATTGGAAAGCAATATCTTATAAGCGGATTGGCTGAGTCCTGCTCGACAAGTGAAGAGCAGCAGAATAATAACGACCCTAAGGACGAGAAAGGCGCCTCTCGTTTGTTTCACGAAATTCTCCTTTATCTAGTCTAAAGCCTTATAAAGAAATACGCCGGGCGGGCTATCAGAGCTCTTTGTCTTTTTTCGGCTTCTCTTTGGCCGTGAATTTTTCGAGATTCTTCTTCAGCTCCTCTCTCAGCCATGGCTTGGGATAGCCGAGTTCCCGGGCGTTGCCTTTATCGTCTTGAACATAGCCGTCGTTGTACTTGGTGATGAGCGAGTCGGCCAGTTTCCACCACTGATCCAGGTTCATCTGGGCGTTGGAGAGGCAGTAGCGGGTCAGGAAAGCCGGGACCATCTGGGGCTGGGTGTTCAACAAGTTCATCGCGCTCTGTTCGATGGCCGGCTGGATGCCGAATTCCAGGTCCTCGATCTCCTTCTGGACCTTCTGGATGTCCTGGACCATATCGCTGAAGCGCAGGTTGGCGAAGTTGGCGACGAAATTGAATGTCCACCAGGCGGAATCCCGGCTGAAGGCCTGGATGTTCCCCGTGGTGTAGGCCGGGGGCAGTTCCGTGATGCTGGTATAGAGCGGAATGAAGATGTTCGTGTAGGGATTGTCCATCCCGTACCAGAAGACGCCGCCTACGGAGTCGGGAACGGAGGATCTCGCCTGGGAAACGAAAACGAATCCGACCTGCTGGGTCGAAATCGGCCGTTCCCACGAATACGATTTGCCGTCGAGCTCCCAGGCCAGAGGGCGCCAGCGGTCCGGAGACCCGAACGGTCCGGCGGAGAGATCCTTGGTTGTGTCAAAGGGAGTCCCCTCGTAGTGATCCCGATGCAGAGCCATGACATCCCGGACCGAAAGCTTTTTGTCCGGCTTGATCCAGAGCGGGTAGGGCTTGGCGTCCTTGACAAAAGAGCTGGCGTCGGGGGAAAGGCCGGCCGACGGCGCCGCCCTGCGGAAGATGCTCCAAACCCGCCGGGAGGCGTGTTTGACCTGTTCTTCGGTGGGAGGATTGTAGACCTCGGAAAAATTGAAAGGTCCGTTTTTGGGATTGTAATAGCCCTTCTCCACGGCAAAGGAGATGACGTTCTTCGAATAGAGGCAATTCTCGGGATCGTTCAGCGGGAATTCGCCGATCCGCGACATGTTGGCGTGGGCGCAGATCATGCCGTCGGGGATTCGCCGGGCCACCCAAGCGGCCCCGTGCCCTCCTTTGCCCGTCCCGACCATCTCCAGGATCCAGGCCTCTTCCTTATCGCCTATGGAAATGGATTCCCCGGTGCTGGCGTAGCCGCATTCGTCCATGAGATCCGTCATCAACTTGACGGCTTCCCGGGCGGTCTTGGTCCGCTGCAGCGCGAGGATCATCAATTCATAGTAGGAATCCATCAGCCCGTCCGGATTTTCCAGCTCCGGGCGGCCACCGAAGGTTGACTCCCCGATGGCCACCTGGTGGTCATTCATGAAGTCGATCACCTTGTAGGTATGGGCGACCCAGGGGAGCTCGACGTGGCGGCCCCCCGATCTTTCGAGGATGACTTTTTGGCCCGGCTTGTAATCCGCCGCCGAGATAAAGCGCACCGTGGCCAG
>Ga0315279_10001069_pt1 | contig 47308 bp, 43 predicted proteins | sample YL17G06_20_MG_FD_203694 | JGI IMG/M metagenome (GOLD analysis project Ga0315279, IMG submission 203694) | Sediment microbial communities from Yellowstone Lake, YNP, Wyoming, USA - YL17G06_20 | ecosystem: Environmental > Aquatic > Freshwater > Lake > Sediment | place: USA: Wyoming | collected...
GAAATCTCCGAATCTGTGTAAAACGATCTTTGTCATTCGGCCCTCTTTCCTTGATGAACTGACGATCCGATCGATCACAGTCTAATTGTGAGATAATCGATAAAAAGGGAGGGTCTGGTATAAATTACAGTCTGGGAACGGTAACTCCCGGGCTACCACTCGTTTTAGTCTCAGTTCTGTAGTCAAGTTTCCATCAGATCTTCGTTCCTCGCTTACTCTCGAATTTACGCAGAGTGTTTTGTTTTTGGTCTTCTTAGTGTAAAGTAGACCGTTGCTACTGCGAGGACTATCGTCGTCGCTATTAGGATGTACAAAGCCTCTAGGATAATGTCTAATCGATTGCTTAGTGCCTTGTTACTTGTTTGAAGATCGTTTATAGATGCTTGCATGGTCGAATTGATTGAGCTGATTTGCGTTTTAAGGGTGGCAAGCGACTGATTTAGACTGATGCAAGTCTGGTTCAGTGAGTTGATTTCTGATTGTAGGCTTTCTCGCGTCGCGTTGAGGATTGTTGCCATTTCGCGCAGTGAATTCTGTAAACTGGTGACTGTTATGTTGAGGGAGTTCACCTGTTCTCTGAGCGTGCTTGCCATGTTTTCAAAGTAATCATGTTCTCTCTGCAAGTTTGTGATGCTTGCGATCAGTTCCTTGACTGTTGAATTCAGGACTTGAAAGTCCGAATAGGTCTTGTTGAATCTGTGCATCATGCTCGAGTAGATCAACAGCACGCGCTCTTCTTCTTGCATTCCAGAGACAAAGGGAAGCATCAGGGGGTAGCTGTCGCTGTTGTTCTGATCGATGACGTAAGGCGAGTCTCCAACAAAGTCAAAACTCGTCTCATTCTGATGCAAACCACTGTAGACGTCTGTCCCTGTGTAGTCGCCCCAGTAGTTGCCGCCAGACGGATAACCATTATCCCATGTGTTTTCCCACGAGGTGTAGCCGTAGGGGGAGTAGGTCTGCAGTGCGTTCCCAGAGATGTTATTGTGATGAATGTAGTTGCTGGAAGAGTATATGTGCTCAATGCCCCAAACGTTGCTTGCTATGTTGTTCTCAAAGATAGAGTAGTTCCTCGCGTCGTAGAGAACAATCCCGCCTCTTTCTATGTTCTCGTAAATGCCAACATCCTTGTTGTTGTTTCTGATGTCATTTGAGAAGACCCTGTTGCCTGAAGAGTAGCCAAACCAAGCCCCGGCAACATTGTTTGCTATAATATTGCCAAATATGAGGTTGTCTGAAGAGCGAATGGTCAATCTGATCCCATCCCAGTTGTCTGTTATATTACTGTTAGTTATCGTCGAGCCTGTCGTGGAGGCCAGTTGAATACCTTGCCAATTGTCGGCTAGAGTCAGGTTTTGAACCGTTATCCCTGTGCAATTGACGAGGGTCACCTGTCCCGCGTCCAATGGAACCGTCATATTCTGCTTTTGAACCCAGTAATAGATCGGTCTGCCGTTCACAGTATTTGAAGTGTCAACATCGTTGACCCAGAATTTAAGGTCCATGTGATTTGGGTTTGCTCCAAAATTGTATTCATTGCCGCTCATGTTATTGCTTCTGAGGGTGTTGTGTTTGGACCACAAGCCCAGCCATATGCCGCCCAGATTGTTGAGCACCGTGTTTCCGGTCAGGTTGTTGAGTGAGCAATAACTCGTGTACATGCCCCGGCCGCTGTTCGATATCGTGTTCATGACCAGACTGTTGTTTTGACACGACTCAAGTAGCATGCCAAAACCGCTGCATGACGTAATAATGTTTCCGAGAATGGTTACGTTTGGAGAAAACGCCACGTGTATGCCGTTTGCGCTGTTGGTTATGTTGTTCCCAATTACGCTGTTGCTGACAGACAGATCATGTATCTCCAGGCCACAATTTGCGTTGTTTGCTATGGCATTTCCAGAAAAAACGTTGTCTGGTGAATTACTGACGTCGATGCCAACATCAGCATTGTCCGTTATGTTGTTTCCAGACATGATGTTGTGTGAAGAATTTTCCAGACTGATACCGTCATTGAATCTGCTGATTTCCAAATTCTTGATTGTGACATTAATCCGGTTTGTCAGACTTATTCCCGTACGATCTCTTGGTCCTTGGAGCACGAAGCCTGACCCATCGACTACGATGTGATCTCTCTGAATGACTATGCTGAAGTCTCTGATGTTGTCAGTTAAGACGTACGTGATGTTGTCAGGGGTGGAGATTGGTGTTGTTTGGGGGTAAATGCTTCCATCTGCTCCAATAAGGATGGTGTCGCTTGCTTTGACTGGTGGAATAATATGGGTCAGTCCCGTCAGAAACCCCATTGACACGAGCGACAGAGACACGAACGCAGTCAAAATCTTCCTGTCCATAGCGCTTCACACCTGTAATCATATTTTCTGCTGGCTCTTATGATTTCTGTGCTTTGAATGAAGAAAGGAATTTAAATCAAAACCGGTTAATCATGTCCCATGAAGTCGAACATCAGACTCTTGGCAATAACGGGCTCTCATAGGAAGGACGGTAACTCCTATTCTTTGGTCAAATCGGTTCTCAAGTCAGTCGGAGTGGATCATGAAATAATCCAGTTGGCAGAGAAGGACATAGAATTCTGCACTCTCTGCGGGCAATGCGTAGAAAACGATTGTGTCTTAGAAGATGATCTCGACCAGATCCTACGAAGAATGGAAAAAGCAGACGGGATAGTTTTTGCTGTTCCTAAGTATCTTCTCGTACCTTCAAAATTCCTGGCTTTCCTAGAACGGTTGGACACGATTGTACACATGCGGAGGCACAAAGGCTATGAGCACGTCGGTAAGGAGTTGGATTACAGGCTTTTTTCTGATGAGAAACCGTTCTGTATTCTTGCTTTGTCGGGAACTGGAAACATTGAAGAGGAGACTCTTAAGATCGTCGCCGACTATATAGAGGCTCTTGGGCTGAAGCCGGTTTCACCTTATCGGTCATCCCTTCCATGGTTCAGTGTGAGGGCGGGCGATGCCAAAGGCGAGGTTCTGAAAAACGCTGAAGGCAGAGAACAGTGCAAGCAGCTGGTGGAAAAGCTCGTTGAGTCACTGAAACAGCAAACAGACTGAAAGCATCAACAATTTTGACGAGGACCGACAAGCGTCTGGAACAAATAAAGATATAATCAGAGCTGTTCAAACTAGTGTCGTAGGTGCTAGATGATCGGATCAAACGAAAGAGGCGCTCTTGGCGTCTTCCAACCGTTAATAGACCCTTGGTACCAGTCTCTGCAGAATCCTGAAGAGTCTCAGAAGCATGTGCTCTCAAACTTGACAAGAGGGTATGGGAAGACTCGTTACGGAAAAGATCACCATGCGTCTGAAATTGAGAGAGTCGAAGATTTCAGGGCAAACCTTCCAGTCTTAGACTATAAGGCACTCAGTGCTCACTTGGCTCAGGTTTCAAAGGGGGATTACGAGGCGATTCTTCCTGAGCCCCTGTTGTGCTGGGTTATGACCAGAGGTTCGACAGGACCAGCAAAGGTCTTGCCAGCGACGAGAACACACATCGACCAAATTCTCACATGCGGAGCAAGAGGGCTGATCAACCATGTCATAAGAAAGTCAGACTATGAACTCCTTGAAGGCAGAATCCTCAACCTGAACTTCCCAACTAACGTTCACACAACCACCATCGACGGAAAGACCGTGTCTTATGGATACAGCTCAGGAACCTACGCAAAACTCATCCCCTCACTAAGCAGCGTCAGCCTTCTCCCGAGACAGGAGGATATAGATGCTCTCGGCCCTGGGATTTCAAAACGAGACTGGGAGAGAAGATTCGAACTAGCATACCAACAGGCGCGGAACGAAAACGTGACAGCCACGATGGGAGTTACTCCAGTCATATTGTCTTTTGCAAGATACGTTGATCGAAGACACGGGAAAAAACCTAAAGAACTGTGGAACCTCCGCGCACTGTTTTGCACGAGCGTCCGGAAAATCCAGTTCACGTACGCCCCGAAACTGAGAAGATATTTTGGACAAGTTCCGATAATCGAGATTTACAGCGCGACTGAAGGAGTTTTCGCACAGCAACTCAACGACTTGCCCTATGTTACGCCGAACTATGACACATACTTTTTCGAAGTTCAAACTGACCATGGAGTAAAGATGTTACACGAACTTAAACGTGGCGAATGGGGCAAGCTTGTAGTGTCTTCTTGTATGTTTCCAAGATATGAGATTGGAGACTTGATTGAGGCGGCCGGGAATGACTATTTCCGAGTTTTTGGAAGGGATAAGCTTTCAACGATTCTTGAACATCGTTTTTATAAACTGTTTTTTGGACGCTTCACTTAGGTTCTCGGGTGCCTTCTGCCCGCCAATATTGCGCCGTAGACCACGAGAACTATGATTACTATGCCAATTATGATGAAGAAGAAAGCCGATATGGATTCAGGTTTGATGTCGAAGGCAATTCTGACATAGAACGCTAGACCCACGAAAATCAATATCAAACCGCCGATCAACGGTCCGATAAAACCGTATTCGCCCTTCTCGCGCTTCTCGCTTTTCTCAGACTTTTCCCTCTTCTCCGCTTTCTCGTCTCTTCTGTAGGTCGCAGGTCTTGCTTCTGCAGGCGAGGGTGCAGCCTTGAGAGGAGCTCCACATTTCGGGCAAAAAGCCATATCCTCACTGACTTTGCTACCACATTTCGGACAATATTCCATTAACTTCACCCAGCTCTTGTTAGCATTTTATTTGAACATTAAGTATTTAAAGCATATCTATGTGGTCAACCCGATCGGGAAATGTTATATGCTGAATTCGCTAGAATAAGTCAACAGGGGAAAAAGATTGAACGAAGGTTCAAGAAGGATTTCGCGTGGATATAGAGAAGGCATGCTTAGCGCCGTTTCCGCAGGGTTTTTCCTCGTTCTGATCGGAATGCTCTTCGCAACGATCCCTAATCTCTTTGACAAGACCGTGGCGTTCTTCCGTGACTTCAATCTCATTCAGGTTCCGCATCTGGAGGGAGTGTTTCTTCCAGGGCCTCAAAATCCGAGGACAATTGATGCATTGGCAGTTTACTCTGCTATTGAGCGATTCAGTCTGGTCTGGGCGGTTTTCCTAACCGCTTTGCTGGGGGCAAGGTTCTTTTTGAATTCTCCGAGGCGAAGCAAAGCAGAGAACTTGGGGAATGTCGCTTTCTGGTTTGGAACGGCCTACGTCGCTCAGAACTTGCTTATCGATGTTGATTCGACGGATTGGTTCGGGTTCTGGGCCGCAATAATAGTGCTCATCGGCGTGTCACTGACCGTGAGAGCGATCTTTTTGGCCGCTGCCAAGCTGATATCACGGTAAACATGCGAATACTGACTGCCTAACATGCAGCTCCGGGTGAAGGTGCTGGTGTGCCCATAGAATATGTTGATGCTCCAGACGTCAAGAAGTTGGCTGATGAATTAACGGAAAGCTTGGGCTTCTTTCACGTGGTTCCCCAGTTCGTGTTCTGCGTTCGAAGCAAGGGATCTGCGTCTAAGCGGACAATCGCGCGCGTTCACGGTTTCGGTAGGATCTGGCAAGACACTCTCAACCTTCCCGCCTCCTATGTGATCGAAGTAATATCTGAACGGTACGACAGATTGACGGAAGAGGAAAAGGAAAAAACCGTTATTCATGAACTCTTGCACATTCCGAAAGGGTTCACAGGTGGTTTTCGACCTCATAAGGGATACATTAGCCATGAGATCATCGAACATCTGCATAGAACCTTTAAAAGACAGAAGAACAGCAATGAGACAAGTTTTTGAGGAACACGAAGAATGAACAAAGGAAATCGACATGATCTTGAGCAGAAGACTTGAGACTTCCCCGCGGCCAAGAGGCGCAGAGACCATATGAAATATCGCATGAAGAGCCTTCAGCACAATGGAATATACGTTCCACCCTATGAACACAAAAGTCTTTCTATAAAGATCGACGGACAAGCTGTCGACCTGACGCCCGCCACCGAACAGATGGCAATCGCTTGGGCGAGAAAGAAGCTGTCGGTAACATCACCTCCTGATGAGATCTTCTACAAGAACTTCATCCAAGATTTTTTGAACGTATTAAAACGGGAAAAGCCTTCTCAGAAGATTCTTGAAAACTTCGCCACCGATTACATGAGCAGCTTGGACAAAGACAATAGTGAATGGTTGTCTAACGGAAAATCGGCAGACGACCCTCGAATCGATTTCGGCGAAGTTACAAGATACGTGGTGCAAGAGCAAGAGAAAAAGCTGAACATGTCAAAGGAAGAGAAAAAGCGAATCGCAAGTCAAAGAAAAGTACTAAGGGAGGCCTTAAGAGAAAAATACGGATACGCCCTTGTTGATGGCAAGAGATTGGAAATAGCAAACTGGACAGCGGAACCTTCGTGTATTTTTGCGGGCAGGGGAAATCACCCCAGGCGAGGAAAATGGAAAGAAGGCCCGGGACAAGAAGACATCATTTTGAACCTGTCCCCAGAAAACCCTAGGCCACCGGGCAACTGGAAGGACGTTGTGTGGGAACCGGAAAAGATGTACATCGCTAAATGGCAAGACAAGCTTTCCGGGAAGATGAAGTATGTGTGGTTTTCCGATTCCGCCTTTCTGAAACAGAATGTGGAGAAGGAAAAGTTCAAGAAAGCTGAGAAGCTGGACAAGGAAATCCCCAAGATTGAGCAACACATAGTGAAGAATTCGGACTCTGAGGATTTGACGAGAAGAAAGATCGCCACGGTCTGTTGGCTTATTCTTAGGGTGAACATTCGTGTGGGAGACGAGAAAGATCCTGGAGAGGCCGACACCGTCGGGGCCATCACGCTGAGGCCTGAGCACATCAAGATTGAAGGGAACATGTTGAACTTCGACTTCCTCGGAAAGGACTGTGTCAGATGGGTCAAGCAGGTTGAAGCGCCTCCAGTTGTGATCAGAAACATCGCAGAATTCTCCAAAGAGTGTGAGGAGTACCTCTTTGAAGGAATAGACTCGAGGAAAGTGTCCAGGTTCCTTTTCGAGAAAATGAACGGGTTGACAGCCAAAGTTTTCAGAACTTGGAAATGCACTCTGACGGTGGAGAAGAGTCTTGAGGGTTGCAAGGTCACGAGAGAGGAAACTGACTACGTGAAACAGTTCTGCGCGAAGATGGCTAACCTTGAGGCAGCGATAATAGCCAACCACAAGCGGAAGATCCCTCAGAATTTTGAGGAGCGAGTAGCCAAAAGAGAGGCGAGGCTCAGGGAGCTTGAAATGAAACTGGGGCAGAAGAAGAGGGAAGGGAGAAAGTTGGATGCGATCATGAGGAGCGTGGAGAAGACCAAGCTGGACGTGAAACTGATGAAGGAAACGAAGGAATACAATTTGGGGACTTCTCTCAAATCCTACATCGATCCGATGGCGTATGTCAGATGGGCTAGCAAGATGGATTTTTCATTAGACAAGTTCTATCCTAAGACCTTGAGGAAGAAGTACAGCTGGGCCCTAGACCAGACTTGCCGAGTGAAATAACACAAGTGCCCACCTAGCATTTTGGACGTTCATTTTTCACAGAAAATCACGTGTTCTAGCGGAAGCTCCAACCCATTTGTCTCCAGTTCTGTCAAGTGGCTCTGAATAAACGCTGAATCTATATTCCACTGCTTGAGTTGTCTTATCGCCTCTTTGCAGGTCATCTTTACTTTGGTTTCAAAGTATTCTGTTCTTATGTTTCTGAAACCTGTCTTGTGCAATAGTGCAGCCACTTCGTCAGAATAAGGAGAGAACCATTTTGGATGCGGTTGCACACTCTCTCCAAACCCATCGGCTTCGATCAAAAGTCTCTGCGCTTCACTCTCCGGAACTGGGCTGAGTTCTCCGTGAACCATTTGCCCTTCGGGTCGCAAGATTCTGTGAAACTCTTTGAAAGCTCTTTCAAGACCTCCTCGGTTCAAGTCGCACAGCAGCTCATTCGAGACTACGATATCGAAGCTTTCGTTGCCCATAGTCCTCATGTCTGTGACATCTCCTCTGACAACCGTGATGAGCCTTCCAAGTCTCTCTGTCGATATTTTCTTCTCCAAAACGTTCAAGTCACCTTCGTAGGGACCCGCAGACATGTCAAAGGCGACTAGTTTGAAATGCTTCTTGAATCTGGTTATCTTTTCAACGAAGGGTATCGTAAGTTGCCCTTTTCCACAGCCGACTTCGATAATGTTCGACACACCTTTGAAATTCATGTTCTCCACAAAGAAATCCGCTAACCGTTTGTACATCAACGCATATGAGGTAGCCATTTCTGATCATCAAATACAACATGCGAATGATCGGAAAAAGATATTGGCTCTTACCCGTCTAGGTTGTAGTCAACGCTTCGTCTCACTATGGCAGATTCAGATTCTAAGTTGATAAGACTGAAAAAGCGGTACATTCGATATTGTTTGAGGGCATGACGGTGAAAAATGGCTCGGACTATCCTTCAATTGTGAAAACCTACAAGCAACGCTGCGACAAGATGGCAACGTCAGGGTACAAGAGAAAACTCACCGCCTATGCTGAATCTGCTTTGCGTGATCCGATCAAGGGTTTGGACTGGAAACAACTCTTGGAATGGGAACACAGGCACTTCGAATATACTAAGGGGGAATTGCCCAAGCGAAGAGCAGAACTGCCCATTGACGTCATAGTGCAGGCTAAGGGCAGGTGCGGCGAGTTTGCCTTGCTCTACAACGGGTTATTATTGGCAGATGGCTACAGGACGCGCCTTGTGATTGACTGCTCCACGCTCCAGGACAAGTCGAAGAAGGTGGCTGGAGATCACGTTTGGGTTGAGGTTCTATTGGGCGATGTTTGGGTTCATGTGGATCCGACTGAGAGGAGGATTGATCAGCCTTTGATGTACGTGCGTGAGTGGGCCAAAGATGTTAATTTGGTCTATGCAATCTCTGAAGAAGAGATAGTAGATGTGACTCGCAACTATTCGGCATAGATGTAGGAATTACTATATGGTGTCTAGTCTTCTGATGATTGTTTCTTTGGGCCAATTATTTGTGGTCTGTGCTGACTGATATTGTGCCATTGTTATTGTGGGGCCACAGTCACAAGGGTTTAAGAGTTGCTGGGATCCAGTAGAGAAATCGTGCGTGCTCCTAGGAGTGGTGAGAAGATGAAAACAAACGTCTCGGATTTTTCGACGCTGTCAGACCCACATTTTCTGCCCGTTGAACTCCTACTCACCAACTGGAGCTGCACGACGGTTTCTGAAATGCTGGATGGCAAGGTTTGGAGAAGACTATTTGTTCCATGCTCATTATTTCTCCTTTCTCCCCTCACGTAAACTCCAAACCTTCGAATCCAACCTGAGAAACGCAATTCACGGTATCCGAAGGCTCCGAATCAAAGGTTCCTCAGTATATTGTCAGCGCCAGGCTCTATGCCTTGAAGTAACATAAAACCGCGAGGGCCTTCTCTCGCGGTGATCTCGCCGGCGATTGGCGTCTGCATGAGTTGTTTTACTTCTTCGACGTTACAAGTGTGGCCTAGAACCCAGATGAGTTTGGTGTAGGCGGCGGAAGGAAGCATGTTGCCGCCCTCAATAACACCTCTTGCGAGCATGTCCCGGCCGGTTTCGTACACTCGGAGATGGACATAGCCGAAGAGGGGCTCAACCACGAGGACGACAGGAATTTCTTCATCTTGGCAGCGTTCCAGAGGAGGATAAAGGTCGGTGCCGACGTGTCCGAGGCCGGTGCCGATAATGATGATACCGTGGTAGCCAAGATCCACCATCGAATCGAGGATGTCAGGGTTCATGCCGGGGTAGGAGTAGAGCATGCCAACGCGAGGGTCGATCTTCGCGTCCAAACGGAAGTCTTCGATTGGACCGCGAGGGCGAACATCGTCTTTAAACCATGTGACACCAGAATCATCGATCTTGCCGAGAGGAATGTCGTCTAGGGTTCGGAAGGTGTCGCGACGTGATGAGTGCATTTTGCGGCAGCGCGTGGCTCGATGGATAAGGTTGTAGCTGTCGCTTGTTCCGCCATGCATGCAAACAACGGTTTCAGCGAAGTTTTCGCGTCCTGCGAGGGTGGCGGCATACAGAATGTTCCGAGGGCCGTCAGACGATGGCCTGTCCGAGCTGCGCTGGCTCCCCACTAGAACCACAGGAACAGGAAGGTTGCGCAGGAAGTAGGAAAGCGCGGCCCCGGTTGTGCACATCGTGTCCGTTCCGTGGCCTATGATGACTCCGTTCGCTCCGCTTTCGATTTCTTTGGCTATTGCTTCCGCAGTCTTCACCCAGTACTCCGGTCTGAAGTTCTCGCTCAGTATTTGGTACAACGTCTTGGGAGTCAGATTGACGCTTGAAACCAGCTCTGGAACGGCCGAAAACAGCTCTTCAGGCGTGAAAGCTGGCAACACGGCTCCAGTCCGATAGTCTAGACGGGATGCCACGGTGCCACCTGTGCCCAGAAGCGTAACGTTTGGCAGTTCCATCTTGAACTGTACATCGATGTGTGGAAGCTGGTAGTGCCCTTTTTGACGGCCAGTTTCTTCGATTTTCGTATCATTGTCTACTAAAACCCCTAGGTTGTAGCCTGTGTCAACTTTCAAGGTCACATATGCGTCAGCCGTGTGTTGACTTCTGGGCAACAGCAATCCTTCATATGTCGCTCCGCCTTTAGTTATTCTGACTTTGCTCCAAGTGCGTATTCCTTCCTTGATGAGTCTTTCGAGTAGATGACCACGATATCCCTCAGGTTCCTCATTGTTGGAATTCTCATTTCTGTTCTGCATTTTCGTGTGTCTCCTCATTAATCAGTTCATTTATTTTTTCCAGTATCTTCTTTCCGGGCACGGAATAATCGACATCTTTAAGCACAGCGCCCACTATTCTTGGAACTGCAAGTCTTCTATAAACATGGTCAGAACGAATTCTGTCGGCGTCACAGATGCTAAGATCGTTCAAAATGACGCTATCCAATTCATGTTCGCTGATGCGTGATATATGCAGCTTCTTCACTGCATCTTGGATACTGAGGTTCGGTTCTTGGGCAAAAATCTCAATCAGAAAATCAATTTGTTCAGGTATGATTAGTCTGTTGGAAAGACCTTTGGCCAGTTGGTCGATGATGTGATTGTTTATTGTAATACCTTTTCTCCGTTTGCTACGTGGGAGCTCGATCAGCAAGTGATAGGCAACAGAGGCTTTGAGGCGCAGTTTTTCCATGTAATCGCGTAGTAGCTCAACTTTTTCGTCTCGGATCAGCAACTCCACTTGATGTTGGTCGAAGTTGTATTTGCGGTGTAGATAATCGTAGATTTCCCACGGTCGCTCGCCAACCATTTTTCTGCATTCCTCCACGGTCTCCTGAGAAACAACAATGGGGGGAGTGTCTGTGTCAGGGTAGATGCGTTCCTTGCCGTGAATCACTCTTAGGAATTCAGTGTTGCCGTTTGGTAAGAGCCTCCGTGTTTCCTGGGGCACACCATCCAAAGCCATCTTCACTCTTTCCACAATTTTCTTCAGTGCGTGCAATGCCCTTCTCTCTGGACCAGCGACAACGACAAAGGCATCTTCTGGTTTTAGGTTTATCATTGAGCAGATCTGGAGATATTTTGCGTTGTCGATTGGCAATCGGCACGGGTGCTCGGAACGCCTGCGGACTGCATCTATCTCCATCTCGTCGCTGTGGAAGTGATCTTCGCGTGAGATGCCGGTGATAAGCATGCTTTTTTCAAAAATGTCAAGGCCGAAATCCTTGTTGGGCTGCACTTCCGGGCCGAACAATCCCTTCATCTTGGGAAATACTGTGACAAAAGCCTTGGTGTTCCCTTCAAGTCTAAAGAGGTGTGAAACGTCAATATACGTATGTTCGAAATCTTCTTTTCTTAGTCCGCGTTCTTTCATTCTCCTACTGATCTCGATCAGCGCGTGCTGTCTAACAACTTCGTGGCGGCAAAAGAGGTCAAACATGTCAAGATCCTGCACGCCCTTGATTTCAACTCTGTTTCCCCCTTCTATGGAAACGTTGACGTCTTGGCGCGCCACTCCGATTCCTCTCCTGCCGATTCGGCTTATCCTCAACACTCGACCGATCTGTTTGGCCAGCTCGATCAATTCTTCGGGAGTCTCAACGTCGCGATGGTCAGTAATAACCTCGGTGAGAGGCACGCCGAGGCGGTCAAGATTGAAATACACCGTTCTGCTCGCCGTGTCGCCCCAATCGACTCTTCGTGCAGCATCTTCTTCGATGTGGACGTTGCTGATTCTGACTTTTTTTCCGTGGACTGGTACCCAGCCGTCTCGGCCGACGATAAACGTTCTTTGAAAGCCAGTGGTTATCGATCCATCAAGATACTGTTTCCTGTTCACGACGATCTCTTCAGCCAAAGCAGAGCAGTTAAAATAGAGGGCTAATACAATACCTTCCTTTATTATGTCCATTTCTGGGTAGAAAGGCGGAGTCTCGTCCATCTCATACGTGCAAGTGTTCCGTTCGCAGGCAAGGTAGATCACTTTGTACCCTTTCTCGAACTCAACGAGCATTCCCGGATCAAAGTCGCCCATCTCCCCTAAGACGGGGCGAAAATATCGGTAGAAAGTGTAGTCCATATCCCTCGGATCTTTCTCTAGCAACGGCGGGCAACGGCAAAAGAGCTTCCTGCTGGAGCGTAGCTGATGGTGAACTTCTATCCCAGCATGAAAGCCAAGTTTCCTGAAATCAATCTTGTCTGGGTCTAGCATCGAGCGTATTCAATATTTTCAGCGCATTAAAAAGCTTCTTTATCGTAACGTGCGATCTCATATGGATTATCTTTCGTTCTGGGGACCGACGGTCGGGTCAGATCATGCCATTTTCTGGCTAGAAGTGAGGCCGAGGACAGCATGATCATAGGAAAGGAAATTCTTTGATTAGAGGAGTGCAAATCACTTCTTGAGGTGGACGGGCCGGGATTTGAACCCGGGACCTCCACGATGCCAACGTGGCGATCATACCAGACTGATCTACCCGCCCATGAATTTTCTATCTGAAGAGAACATTCAGGAAGAGATATAGAGCTTTCGATGTGGTTTTTTGGGGAAGGTATCGTAGCTTGAAGCTAAGCTCTTCAGTTGTTCTGTTTTAACGTGACATTCAACTAGCCATAGTGTAAGTACTGCCCTAGCATTTTCTGCGTTTCTTTTGGTCTGCCAGAAATTTCCTTCCACATGTTCCTGTCTTTGTATGCTTTGAGCTTTTCTATCGTTTTGTCCAGCAATTTTTTGGGGAAGACTCCACCTGCCTCATAGAACTGTCTGTCTTTTTCAAGGTTATCTGCGGATTGGCTGCATGAGGTTGGTAAGGCTTCAAGCCGTTTACTTCGGTTGCAAGACGTTTCAACATGAAGGCGTTGGGCGATTTTCAAGGCTTCTTCATGATTCTTCAGTCCGTCATTTATGGCCACGGCTAACCCAGCAAGAAGCAGGTGAGGGTTGGCCAAAGCGTCTGGGGCTCTGTATTCGAACGTCTCTCTACAGCTTTCTGTCGCTTCAACGCTTTTTTTGAAGCCCCACCATAATGGGATGCGTATTAGGGCTAAGCGGTTTCTGGCGCTCCAGCAGATGTGCATCGGTGATTCCTTGCGTGCTATCAAACGTAGATATGACACTGGCGCGGGGTTTCCAAACGCTGCAAGGCTTGGCGCAAGCTTCAGTATTCCCCCGATCATTTCTAATGCTTCACCGCTGAGCGTTCCATCTTTGCCTGCAATGATGTTTTTGCCGTTTTTCAATGCGCAAATGTGAATGTGCATTCCGTTTCCAGCATGGTTTAGCTCAATCTTCGGGCTGAAAGAAACCGAGACGTCATGCCTGGTGCAGACATTTCGGATTACCCACTTGGCAATTGCTACCATGTCAGCCATCTTCGGCAAATCCTGTGGGGTGAGCTCTATCTCATGCTGCTCCATGAGCACGTTTCCGTTACTCCATATTCGACCGACTTCGCTGTGTCCATACTTGGTGGCTATGCCCATTATATCCAACGTGACCATAACCTCATTTCTCAAATCTTCAAACCTTGCGAAGGGAGCAGTTTGATGATAGTTCTTGTCTGGCTGTTGCGGAAAGAGGATCTCAGTTTGTTGTTTGGTCATGACGTAGAACTCGAGCTCGGCCAGAGCTTTCAGCTTGATTCCCTTGGAGGAATACAGTTTTTCCTCAGCTCTCGACAGGACATTCCTCGGGGATACGTCCAACGGCTTTCCATTTTCATCCAGATAGTCGCACAAAATGTTCAGCGTCGGTAGAGTCGCGAAGGGGTTGACGAAGGCTCCTTCTATTCTTGGCATTATGTAAATGTCGCTTTTTCCCGGTTCGATGAATGAGAAGAGGCTTGAGCCGTCAACTCTCTCTCCAAAATCCAAGATCTCTTGAATCCTCTCTGTATTTCCGGTCGAGAAACTTAAAGTCTTTAACCTTGCCTCTTCCGGAATGTGACACAGATTGAGAATCCTTATGTCGTTCTCTGAGATGAACTTGACTATGTCCTCCTTTCCAGAGAAGTTCATTTTTGCGCGCATGGAACAGCCCTCTTGAGAGCAGTTAACAAGCCTTGAAACCGATATTTTAATTCTACCGTACAGGCTGGAATTTCAAGATGGTGGGAGAGCGAACGTCTTCTGCGCTATCAGCATGGAAGTAGGAGAATCTTGGCTTTTCGATTCCTTTCGGACCTGTCAGTCGTATCGTTTCAGCTTTATCATTCTTCTGTAGCTTTTCAGGTCTGCCGCAACCCGTCTCAAAAGATTTAGTTCGTCCATTGTGTTGCGGAAGTTTGCGAATTCTTCATGAAGCTTGTCTATGGCTGCTTTGTTTTCTTTCATTGGCTTCATCCTTTCCTGTGGAAGCAGAGGGCTTTCATCGTTTGTTGGCTACCACGCAGCCATTTTCCGTTATTGAGGAGAAAGGAGAAGGCTTCGAAAACGGAAAAAAGTATTTTGGCTGTGTCTAGCAACCTTCAACCTTGGCCCTCCAGTGCTTCTTAAGACTTAAGAGACCGGCCGCGGTATAAAAAGATTACTGAATAGTCACGAGATACAAACATTAAGGAGATTCTAGCCTATGGCTAGAACGCCTTCCAGAACCTTCTTTTCAGGAACATCCAACTGTTTGGACAACCAAGTTTTAAGAATCAGAGTGTACTTTGGGAGCTCCCCGCTGTAGGTAATGATCTGATTGTCCTTGACCGCATCCACCTGAAACGCTTTCTCAGCCTCTCGGTACATGAAGGACAACGTTTGGGCCTGAGAGGCCAACGTTTGGAAATCTTCCCATTGTCTGCATCGAAGGATTACCGGTGGTCCGCGAGTCTCTTTGACCTGCACGTCTTCACTCTTCTGTACGTTCAATGGTTGCGGCGATACCGTTGGAATTTCGTGCGAAGCTGAAAGATACGTGATAAGGTTCGTTATTTCATTCTGTAACGTGGTCAGGCGCTCTTCAACTTTTGCCACTTTTCCGCTCAGCTCTCCCGTGTCTCCCATTCTTTCGGTTATGGTGCCCAACTCGTTTATCAGACGATCTAGGTCCTTCTCATGCTCTTTCAGAACGTTTACAATGAAGTCTAAGGCTTCGAGAGCTTCGTCCTTCGATGGAACTTTCCTAGACATCGTTTTTCTCCCTTTCTTCTTGATTTAGTAATGCCATTCATGATAAATAAACATAGCGAATCCTTAAAACGTATCCTTGTGAAGAGCTATCCGTACTTATTGAGAATAAGGTATAGGATAGCACAATCGGTGCCGTATTCATGAATCCATATTGCACGCACGTATTGTTTCTATTTGTTTTTCTTGAATAGCTCTCTTCCATCATATCGATAACGAATTCAATTTCTACTTTCGATCTTACCATCAACCAAGTCAATAGAGCGCGAGATTCGCTACTAAACATATACTGAAACACAAGAGGGCTATCGATCTTAGGCTCTGTTCCACTTCTCAAAATTGGCGTTCCGTGAATACAAAAAAGGATTGTCCGTATGGAAGCAAAAAAGGGGGGAGATGTTTTCGATTTTTGGTTCAGGCTAGAGTTTCTTTCCGAAATTCTTTGCAATGATAAAGATGTCCAGGATGTCAACGCGATTGTCGCCGTTTGCGTCCGCCAGTGCGTCCCATCTCGGGTCGCCGAGCTTTGCGCCGAAGGCTTTTGCTGCAGTGAACACGTCGAGAATGTCAACTTTGCCATCGTTGTTCAAGTCGCCTCGGAGGGCCTCGCCTGTCGGAAGCAGCGGTTGAATGCGACTTGCAGCCGCAGCCACTTCAGTAGCGGGATCTCTGCCAAGAGTTATGACGTTCTCGAACATCACTCCTATCTCTGCCTGTACTTCTTCAGAAGTGGTGAAGTATCTGTCTGCTCTTCCTTGGGGCGCCTTACCCATGTTTATGAACCCTTGGAACCATAAGTCGTTGGCGAGGAATGGAAGCGTTTGATCACTTGTTCTGCTGGGTACGATGCTGTCCATGATGAGATAGTCACCCATGCGGGACACTGATTCACCCGCTGGGATGTGTCCTCTACCTAAGCTAGACCGAGGCGAGTTTAGCCATTGCAGGAATTTCCATGCCTCCGTGGCTCTGCCATCAGCTTCGGATTTCTTGGTGACCACGTTATCCCAGTTGTATACGACTGACTGCGATTTTGTCCCATGCGGCCCAACTGGTATCGGGGCAATTCCTATATCAGTGAACCATCCTTGGTCGTCTGGACCTGTCCAGTTCATTGCATCTCTGATATAGCTCATCCACGTTGGCAACACCATCATTGCAATGTTTTCTACCGCCCAACCGTCAAACCAGTAAGCTCCGCCTTCTCCGAAGTTCACAGGGTCAAACGTCTTGTATACAAATTCGAGATCGTACAACAATTTCATAACCTCGATTCCTTGCGTGCTATTGAAGCGGACAGCGGGAGTTCCCAGGTCTAGGTACTCTCCTCCATTTGACCATAACCAAGACATGAATTGCCACCTTTGTTCCTCAGGCATGCCTTCCACGAATGGAGAAAATCCTGTTTGGGTCAGAACTCCATTTTCCCATTTTGTAGTTGCGTTGGCTATTGTTTTTAACTCATCCCACGTTTTCGGAGGTTGTGAATAACCCGCTTCTGCGAGCAGTTTCTTGTTGCACACTAGGGCCCAACTCTCAAACTCGGTCGGGTAACCCCATATCTTGTAGAGATAAGTTGATCCAGCTACTGTTGGAGCTGTGAAGTTCGCCTTTACATCATCTTGGATGTACTTAGGGGGCTCCGCCAGCATGTTGGCTGTCGCAACCAGTTCAGGGATCCACATTGCGTTCACGTGTATCATGTCTGGGTCGCTACCTGCTGTGTGTCTGAGCATGATCTCAGTGAAAAAGTTTTCAAAGTCCACGCTCTGCATCTCCACGTGAACGCCTGTCAGATCTTCATACTCTTTGAGAGGATTGTTCTCGCCCAGCCAGTACTCCACCTCGGAGACTTCGGTCCAGTGTGTTAGCCAAACCAAGTTAGTCGTGGCAGCATTTGAACGATGGGGTATACATGCCAATGTCAAGATCAGCGCCGTTGTTATCACTAGAACTTTCAAAATCTTCAGATTCATTTTCTCTTCTTCTCCTTTCTCCTTAGGATTAATGCCCATAGATTTATAAATAGTTTTTGCATACTACCAATTAGTTGTTAACACCAGCCAACTGCAAGCGCCTTCTGTTCGTATTTTCGATGAAAAGTATTACTAATTCTTTGTTACTGCTACTAACCATTTGTTAATGCGAAAACGTTAATATTTAGAAGTCGGTTCCTTACATTCAAGGGAGAGGAGAGATGGCGTGAAGCGGTCGCGTGTCCCGTACATCTTGCTTATCCCTTTTTTCCTGGTTGTTGCTGTGTTCGGGATTTTCCCGATAGCGTTCAGCGTTTTTATGAGTTTTACTGATTGGGACCCTCTTCTGCCTATTGCTAGAGTTGGGTTTGTTGGTTTGGACAACTACGTGAAGGCATTAACCCAAGACGAAGTCTTCTTATTTGCTCTGAAAAACACCTTGATATACGTGCTATACGAGCCCTTCACCATCCTCATAGGCTTTGCCTTGGCGCTAGTCTTAAACAGCGCAATGAGGGGCAGATCCGTGTTCAGGACGGTTCTTTTTATTCCTGTGATCACCTCAACGGTCGCATTATCCTTCGTGTGGAGTTGGATGTACGACTACAAGTACGGTATACTGAACTACTTAATATCAGCCGTCGGTTTGCCGCGTCAGCCGTTTTTGAGCAGCCCAGTCCAGGCCCTCCCCAGCGTCATGGTGATGAGTATTTGGCAATGGATTGGACTCAACGTGGTAATATTCCTCGCTGCACTGCAAAGCATTCCAAAAGAGTACCATGAAGCCGCACGCTGCAGCGGCGCCAATTCAGTGAACTGTTTCAGACACGTGACCGTGCCATTGATCAAGCCTACGCTTCTATTCGTTGCCATCACAGCCACTGCAGGATCCCTTCAAGTCTTTACGGAAATATACATGATGACTCGTGGAGGACCAGCACGTAGTACTATGACGTCGGTGTTGTGGATGTACCAGAGAGCCTTTAAATTCAGCGAATTTGGCTATGGAGCAGCGATGGCGTTCATACTTTTTCTCATAATCCTCGCGATATCCATCATAGAAATGAGACTTCTACGTCGGGGAGGGATGACTTATTACTAGGAATTGGCCTCACTTAGCACGTAAGATAACGACAACAACGATAAAGTACCTCATCCTAATATTCGCATCTATCGTGGCGATTGTTCCCTTCTACTGGATGTTCATTTCATCTCTTAAAACCCCACCTCAAATCATGTCGAGGAACATACAGTGGTTCCCGCCGAATCCTCAGTGGGACAATTTCGTTAAAGCCTTTTCTTTCATGCGCCCGTCGCTTGCCAGAGCTCTTCTGAACAGCACGATAGTCACCGTTTCTGCAGTGGGACTTATGCTCTTAGTCAGTTCATTAACAGGTTTTGTCTTGGCCAAGTACAAGTTCCGGGGCAGTAACGTAATTTTCATGTATATCCTATCTACCATGATGATTCCAGGTTTCGTGACTTTGATTCCTTTCTACCTTATAGTGAATTGGCTGGGGTGGATAGACACTTATTGGCCATTGATCATACCTGGAGTCGTCAGCGCTTACAGCGTTTTTCTTTTCCGACAATACATCATAACGATACCCGATCAAATGCTAGACGCAGCGAGATTGTGTGGATGTTCAGAGTTTGGATTGTACTGGAGAATCATCCTCCCACTTGCAAAACCAGTCGTCGCGGCTTTGGGGTTGGTGAATGCCGTCTGGGTGTGGAATGATCTCCTGATTCCCTTAGTAATAATTCACAATAGGGATCTGTACACAGTGCAGCTGGCGCTTGCTGGACTGTGGGATATCCATGGACAGCTTACCGCTCTAAACCTGGTAATGGCGTGCACGACGCTTGCTACACTGCCGTTAATAGTGCTTACAGTAATCGTCTCAAAACAGCTCATACAGGGTTTTACCGGGCTTAGTTATGCAAAGAGGTAAGAACAATGGTTGGGGTTAGATTAGAAGAGCTGACGAAGGTCTTCGGTAAGAGCACTATTGCCGTAGATAACCTGGACCTAGAGATCAAGGACAAAGAATTCTTGGTACTGTTAGGTCCTTCTGGCTGTGGAAAAACCACTACACTTCGAATGATAGCCGGTCTGGAAAAACCCACATCCGGAAGCATTTACATCGGTGACAAATTAGTCAACGACGTGTCTGAGAAAGATAGAGATGTCGCAATGGTTTTCCAAACTTTTGCGCTTTTCCCACACATGAGCGCTTTCAACAACATCGCCTTCCCGCTCAAGATGCACAAATACCGTAAAGGCGAAATCAAAAAACAAGTGACCCAGGTTGCGGAAATGCTCCAAATATCACACCTGTTGAATCGTTCCATTGGGCAGCTTAGCGGCGGTGAAGCACAAAGAGTGGCGGTGGGAAGGGCACTCGTCACGAAGCCGAAGGTCTTCCTACTTGACGAGCCATTAGCGAATCTGGATGCCAAGCTCAGAGTCCACACAAGAGTCTTCTTGAAGAAACTACAGAAAGACATCGGCATTACGACCATCTGCGTCACCCACGATCAAGCAGAAGCAATGACAATGGCTGATAGAGTAGCAGTCATGCACGAAGGCAAACTAAGCCAACTGGGGACTCCTTCTGATCTATATGATCATCCAGCAGATCTGTTCGTAGCAGGTTTCATCGGTAGCCCCGCAATGAATTTCGTTGACTGCACCCTTGAAAAGGGAAGCTTTCTGGTTTCTGAGCACTTTAAACTCGAAATTCCTGAAGACTTCGGAAAGGAAATAGAGGAGCATGCGACCACTGCTGAGGTTATCCTGGGTGTGAGGCCTCATGACATATTGCTGCATGAAAAAGAAACGCCTAATTCTGCCAATGTGGAAGTTTATGCGATAGAGCCTCTAGGAAACGAGACCATCATAGATTTGATGCTGGGAGACAAAATAGTCAAGGTGGTGGTGCCGCCAACTTATCAGACTAGTGCTGGCGAGAAAGTGTGGATGACATTCAGGATGGAAAGAGTGCATATTCTAGACAAGAAAACGGAAAAAGTCATAGTGTGATCTCAAGGATGAGCGCAGGTTCTTATGGCGCGCGCTAACCAAACACACCCGCACATGTATTTTGAAGTACGAGACAGGAACGAGAACTATCTTACTGCCTTTGATGATGACGGAATCAAAGTCTGGTTACAAGTCGAACCAGGATTCGCTGATATCAACATGCTAATAGACTCGGTCTTAGAACGGTATGGGCACCACCCATGCATTCTGGGGTTTGGAATAGACCTTGAGTGGCGGTGGGGTTGGCCCCAAAGCCACGAGACGGTTCCAGTTACAGATGAGGAAGCACAGCAATGGTTGACAAAAACAAAAGCATACAATTCCGATTACAAGCTGTTTCTGAAACACTGGGATACAGATAATATGCCAACCACGGTCTGCCAAGACATCGTCTTCATCGATGACGAACAAGGCTTCGAGAGCTTCGACTCATTCATGAGTAGATTCAAGCTCTGGGGTGAACACTTCTCCCGGACAGATGTGGGATATCAGGTTGGATACAGAAGGGACCGCAAATGGTGGTCTCAGTTAGGAAACTCACCAAAAGATATAGGTTCAGCATTGATCCAAAACATTTCCAACTGTCGTTTTGTTTTCTGGACGGACGAAACCATATTCGAGCTATTTCCGCCATTCTAGCTCGAGGATCAAGCGGCGGCGAAATTGAATACGGTTCGTGCCTTGTATGAAAAGAAGTCATGTTGCTTGGCCTAGCATTTGTAGCTCAAAACGTGAGATTCGATAATTCTTTTAACCAGTTAAGAGACAAAATATCCGGTGATTATACGACAAGAAGTAGCTGCGTGGCAGCTGCAATTTCAGTTTTGCTGCTTGTAGTGTTGTTTACCAATGGAAGTGCGCACACGCAACCATTTCAGGATGGAAGTTCGACAACAAAAACATCTGACTCAGTGAACAGAAGGCTGTTTCTAAGCGAAGGCTGGGCAATACAATCAGCCAATTTGGTGCAGGAGAGTGGCTCAATCATATCTACAAGTACGTTTAGCCCGGCAGGGTGGCACCCTACATCAGTTCCATCCACGGTCCTAGCAGCTTTGGTTGAAAATGGGGTTTATCCTAACCCGTACTTTGGGATCAATTTGGAATCTATTCCGAATCTTACCGGATCGTCGTGGTGGTATCGCACTGAATTTGCGTTACCGCAGGAGCACAAGAACAAGAATATTTCGCTGCACTTCAATGGCATAAACTACAAGGCGAACATATGGCTCAACGGACATAAAATTGCTGACAGTACCGACGTGCAAGGCATGTTCAGGTTATTTGAGTTTGACATTACCAGTTACGTGGCGTTCGAAGAGAATAACAGTCTGGCAGTGGAGGTATTTGCTCCAACGTACCATGACCTTTGGGATTCTTGGGTGGACTGGAACCCGACCCCTCCAGACAAGGACATGGGGATCTGGCAAGACGTCTATATTGACGCGAGCGGACCGGTGGCATTGAGGCATCCTTACGCGGTCACAGACTTGGATCTACCTTCCTTGAATGTCGCACATATTGACATTTCTGCCGAACTGACTAACACGAGGGACGCCGGTGTGGATGGGATCCTAAAGGGCACGATTACGAATGTTACCAATCTGGCAGAAGGAGGGTTCTCAAATGGCGGACCTGGAACTATCGAATTCTCTGAGGCGGTTAGGTTGGGTCCAAAGGAAGACAAGTTGATTACGCTTTCTCATGATGATATCGCTCAATTGAACATTTTCAACCCTCGACTATGGTGGCCTAACCTAGTGGGGCTTCAGAACCTCTATGATTTGAGATTGGAGTTCGACATTGAAGGTGAGCTGTCAGACGATGAAAGCGTTCGCTTCGGCATTCGCGAGGTTTCGTCCTACCTCTCCGATGAAGGTTACAGGATTTTCAAGATCAACGGTCAGAACATACTTGTCAGGGGTGGAGGCTGGTGCCCCGACATGATGTTTCGTCCATTGCCTGAAAGAAACGAGGCGGAGATCAAGTATGCCAAGGACATGAACCTTAACGCGATTCGCATGGAAGGGAAATTGGGAACGGATGACGTGTGGGATCTATGTGACAAGTATGGGATAATGGTCATGGCAGGCTGGTGCTGTTGTTGCCACTGGGAGGAATGGGATTCCTGGGATACCACCGATGTCACCGTTGCTGTCGAGAGTCAGAAGGACCAAATCCTCCGCTTGAGAAATCACCCTAGTTTCCTCGTTTGGCTGTTCGGGAGCGACAACCCACCTCCTCCTGATATTGAGAAAGATTACTTGGATGTCTTCAATGCGTATGCTCCGACTCTACCACATCTGTCGTCTGCGACCGAGGTGAGCACTCCACTTGCGGGACCCACGGGAGTGAAGATGAATGGACCATACTCATACGAACCGCCAATCTACTATTACCTAGACGAGAGCCCAGGCGGCGCTTGGAGCTTTGGCACTGAAATGGGCCCAGGCGAGAATGTCCCGCCCATAGAGAGTGTGCGCGAGATGCTGCCTGAAGATCACTTATGGCCGATCGACCTTTACTGGAACTACCACTGTGGTGGAGGGCCTTTCGCGAACTTGAACATTTACACGACCGCTTTGGACTCGAGATATGGACCCGCAACTGGCGTAAAGGATTATTGTGAAAAGGCGCAGTTGATGAACTATGAGTCCCTGCGCGCCGAGTTAGAAGCCTGGGGTCGGAACAAGTACCGGTCCACTGGTGTCATAACATGGCAGTACAACTCTGCTTGGCCTTCCCTGATCTGGCAACATTATGATTATTCATTAAGGCCCGGCGGCGCCTATTTTGGTGCAAAGAAGGCGTGTGAGCCTTTGCACGTTCAGTACTCTTATGACGACCGTTCAATCTGCGTTATAAACAGCCTTTATGTAAGCTTCAATGACTTCAATGTCAGCGCAGAAGTTTACAATCTTGACATGACCAAGAAATATTCTCACACCATTACAGTGGATGTGGAACCGGACAGCAGCAATCGTGTCTTCACTGTCCCATCGCTGGAAGGCTTGACTACGACCTACTTCCTCAAGCTTAAACTAGAAGATGGTTCAGGCAACCTGGTTTCCTCCAATTTTTACTGGCTGTCCACGAAACAGGATATCCTTAACTTTCGTAGAACAACATGGTACTACACGCCGCAAAGCGCTTTCGCCAATTTCACAGATCTTGAGGAATTACCGCTCGTCAAGTTGAACACGTCACGTGAAATCGAGAGCAGAGGCGAAGACGTGGTCGCCCACATAAGGGTAGGAAACCCGACAGATGACATCGCCTTCTTTATCAACCTCAAAATCATGAGAGGCTCGCGAGGAACAGAAGTTTTGCCAATTCTTTGGAGTGACAACTACTTCAGTCTACTGCCCGGAGAGGTTAGAGAAGTGAATGCAACCTTTGCGGCCAAGGATCTAAACGGATCAATCCCGTTCGTAGAAGTGGGTGGATTGAACATCGCGCGTCTTGGAGGCGATTTGAACGGTGACGGAATCGTTGACATCCTAGACATCTATATCCTTGCGAAGGCGTTCAAGTCAAAGCCTGGAGATCCAAACTGGAACGAGGTAGCAGACGTGGACAGAAATGGCGTCATCAACATTGTCGACATATTCATGGTTGCAAAAGAGTTCGGGAAAACTGTGGACTAGACTCTTGCGGTTTGAGTCCGAATAAGAGTGGACCGAGCGGGATTTGAACCCGCGACTTCCGCATTGCGAATGCGGCGTTCATGCCAGACTGAACTATCGGCCCGGCCTTCTTTTTGAAAAGAACGTCGATCAAGAAAGTTATTAGAGCTTTCGGTTTTTGTTAAGATGAAACGTAACCTGGAATGCCAGACTGAGCTCGCGCTAGTCGGTCCTTGAGGGAATCGAGATGTAGACCCTCTTGTCATCCAGTTGAGACTCATGCCACTCTGCCTTGACTTGTGCGCGGTCGTGGTGTAGATGGACATTCTCTGCACGTATGAGTTCTTTCATCTCCTCCAAGTATGGCTCTAATAGTCTGACGTTTTCACTGTCAAGCTCAGATATGTAGACAACCTTCAGAACGTCGGTCGGCATGTAGCCAAGTTCCTTTCTTAGTGCTTGCACTCTTCGGGCTAGGTCGCGCATGAGGCCTTCGCCAAGGAGTCTTTCGTCACGGTGAATATCTAGAAAGACTGTGATGTCTTTTTCGAACGCAGATGCCCATCCTTCTTTTGTGAGGTACGATGGGGCTTGTTGAGCGAATTCAACGGTCTTGACATTTGCGAGTTCAAGGAATAAATCGTCAAGATCTTTCAGTGCCGTGCACACTTTTTGGGGTCCTACAATGATCATTTTGCTGAGGGGCCATCTTCTTTTCAGTTTAGCGTTTTGCCTCGCTGAATAAACCAGTGAGACCGTGTCGAACAGAGTTTGAAAGTCTTCTTCTAGACTTTTGTTTCGCAACTTGTCATCGGGTTTTGGCCACTCTTCAAAATTGACCGATTCCGATAATGCAGGATCGAGCTTCCTATACACTTTCTGATACAAAGCCTCGCTTAGGTAAGGCGTGACTGGGTTAAACAAGAGCGTCAGGGTCTTAAGAGTATGCCACAGCGTTGCATACACTGCCAGTCTTCGATCCAACATTCCCGGATCATCAGTCCAAAGCTCTCTGCGCACCATAGGCACGTAGAGTCTACTCAGATCTTCTATGACAAAATCTTCCAGAAGCGTCAGGGCTAGGTTGAACTCGGATTTTTCAAGCTTGACGGTGTAGGCGTCTATCATTTCTTGAAGCCTTGAGAGAAGCCACAGATCCGTGTTTTTGACTTGCTTGGCATGTTTTGCCCATTCGAGAGTGTTTCTTTCAGGGCTAAAATTGTCGAACTCGGCATTTTGGACGAAAAACCTGTTTAGGTGGTATAGAGTAGATAGTATTTGGTAGGTGCGACGCCCCAATTCGTTTAGGTCGAAGTTCATGAAGTCTATGGGTGAGCACTTTCGAAGCATGTAGAATCGGCTAAGGTCCGCTGAATTCTTTTCTAAAAGTCTGTTGGCTTCGATCACGTTTCCAAGGCTCTTGCTCATTTTTCTCCCCTTGGCGTCTTGGGCCAAGCCTTGGAAGAGGAATGCCTTGTACGGTGAATCGCTCTTTCCTGTCAATATTATGTACTCAAGCATCAACGAGTTTGCCCATCCTCGCGTTTGGTCCACTCCTTCTGTCAAGAAATCGACTGGCACGTACTTTGCGAATTCCTCATCTGTGAATCGAGCATACGGTGAGGCCCCACTGTTGTGCCAAGTGTCCAGCACAAAGTCTTCCCTGTGCATCGTGCTCCCGCATTTTTCACATCTGAGAGTTATTCGATCAACCCAAGGTTTGTGAAGCTCGAAGTTGCCCAGTGGTTTCTCCAAAGCTTTTTCTAGCAATTCCTTCTTGCTTGCTATGGCGACTTTCTCTTGACATTTTCCGCATTTCCATATTGGCAAAGGTGCCCCCCAAACTCGTTCTCGTGATATGCACCACGGCTTGCCCTCTTTCAGAAACGCGATGAAACGGTTTTTGGTCTCATCATAAAAGTAGGTGACCTTTTCCGCGGCTTCAAGGACCTTGACATTTATTTTGTCTGTTCTGAGGAAGTATTCTTTTCTTGCAAGCCAGACAAGTTTGTGGTGAGAACGCCAGCATGTTGGATATTCATGTTTGACGGTTTCAACCTTCACGAGCAAATCTCTCTTGCGAAGCTCCTCAACAACCATCGCGTCCGTGTCTCTAGCGAACACTCCGCAGAAAGCTCCGCCGTCGTCAGTGAACTTGACTTCATCGTCGAACGGGGCGAAGACAGGGACTCCACGTTTCTGAGCGGCGAAGAAGTCTTCTTCACCGTTTCCAGGTGACAGATGCACAACCCCAGTAGCTGTGTCGATGTCCACGAAATCTTCAACGATAACTTTGTGTACAAGCGGATGCGAGTTTTCAAGGTCTGTCTGCCTAGGGACTAAGTCTTTGAATGGGTAATCATATTTGGTGCCCTCGAGGCTCTTGCCTGTCATCGTTTCGGCTATCTCGTATCTTTCTACACCAAGTTCGTGCATGACCGATTCTACGCGTTGCGCGACTAGGATCCATTTTTCCTTACCGACCTTGACTTTTGCGTATTCAGCCTCCGGACGGACGGCGAGCATTGTGTCCGTGATGACTGTGAAGGGCATTGTTGTCCAGACGAGAAAATACTCGCCTTTGGTGTTCAAGAGCTTTAATTTGAAGTATAAGCTTGGGTCTTCAACCTCGCGGTAGGAGTCTTCGTACCCTACCTCGGCACTACTCAGGCTGGTTTGACAGCCAGGACAGTAGGCTACAACGTAGTGGCCTTCTTCAAGCAGGCCTTGATCCCACGCGCGCTTTAGATACTTCCATTCTCTCTCGATGTACTCATCCATGTATGTCCAGTAAGCTCTATCGTGGTCTATGCAGACTCCAAGCTTTTTATCGGCTTCAACCCATTCCTTGTGATACTTCATTATGGTTTTTTTACATTCTTGTATGAACCGTTCTTCGCCAATTCTCTCGAGAAGTTCCCGCTTGTTCTTGACCCCTAACTGTTTTTCTACTTCCAACTCGACAGGCAAACCTTGGCAGTCCCATCCTGCCCAGAATGGTATGTAGTAGCCTTGCATTGTTTTCCATCGATAACGAAGATCTTTCATCGTGCGGCCTCTTGCATGGCCGACGTGTGGTACGCCATTCAATGTTGGAGGTCCTTCCACATAGCCCAGAAGACCTGCGTTGTCTTTCTGCTTTGCTTCCGCCAGCCTCTTCAGTATCTGATTTTCCTGCCAAAATTGGCGTATTTCGTTTTCAAGTTCAAGCGGGCGATAATCTGCGCTGAGGGCTGGATTAGAATTGGTCTTGAATTTGGCGGTCACCCTGCATCACATTGCACCCGCAAATACCTCAAGATAGCATCAGCACAATATAACCTTTACCTATGACTGTTTGCTACATACACCCAAGTGGCGAATTATTTTCGACGTACGCTTTGAAGGGCCGTCATACTAGATAATCGATCTAATATGGTTTATTGCCATGCGTTGCATCGCATTGAACTCTCGCGAATGTCAATTTGACATGTGAATGATGCCCAAAAACCGACTGCCCCCCATCGCTCTCCCAAGCATTTCTAGGACGGGCGCTCTAGGAAGTCCCGAGATGTTGTGTTGAGCATAATGAACGGCAACGCGCGCTGATGGCTTAACGTTCACTTTCGAGTCAACTAGTTACTTTCTTGTAACCGTTGTTTTGTCGAAAATTGTGTCTTGCGTTGCCAGCAACAAGGAACGTGCCCAGAACCATGATGATCAGAACAATCGCAGTTGTCGGATATTCCGGTATGAACACCAACTCATTCGCAATGACATTTTCTGCTGAATCCATCACGCCGACGTGTCTGTACCGGATGTTCCCAAGCGTGTCGATCAGGAATGTCATAGGAACGAATGTGGCACCATAGTCTCTACTTACAGTGCCCGTGTCTCTGGCGACTATTCCTTTGAATCCAGTGTCGTTTCTGAAGTCGCTAAGCTGCGCGTCAGTGTCGCCGCCAATCAGAACCACGTCGCTGCTGGCTCCTATGACTATAAGTGTGGCATTGTCTCCGAGGCCTCTGGAGACATTGACCAAAATCATGATCTGCATCTTGCAGAACACCGATCTCGCAGCTATGAAAGTCAAGGCCAGCGGTTTTCCTCTGAAGTCGCTGAGTGAAAAACTGTGTCCATCAATATCAGCTAACGTGAAACTCGGCGCCGGAGATGGAAACTCAGCTCGGACGGACAGGATCGGGGCAAACGCAACCAATAATATCATGGCGATCAAAGAACCCGAGCTAGGCTTTCTCATGGCATTCCCTTAACATCGAAACAAGCACTGCCAAATTAAAAAATCCACGTGTAAGATTCTTCTATAGGTATGATATGCCGGTCAGTTTCTCATGTAGTTTGATTCAACGACTTGGACAATAAACCAGAAGTTGGCCAATAAGAGTTGTATTCGATTCATCGTGAAGAGGACAAGCTAACGATTTGCAAGACTAGACGCCGGACACACGATAGTGCTAATCCAAAGTTCATAGAGGTAGAACATTAATCAGGCAAGTTTGACTTGCTTCACAACGAGCTCAACGGTGTCTGAGATCTGAACAGCTGGCTGTTGGATACGCGTCAAGACCCTTGTGCGGTTCTCAAAAGCCGTGACCATGTCATCCACCAATATCCCTTGCATCTCGATTGAGAGTGTCCTAATGTTCTGTCTGAGAACCTTCGCCATCTTTACCTGCAAGTCTTTCCTCGCCTTCGAAGAAATGCGCTGCTTCAATGATCCTCCTCCAATTCCAACATAAGGAATGGTGAATCCCATTTAACTGTCTTATGAATGCAAAATACTAATCTAGACTATAGATGTCGTGCGCATGCTTGTTCCTGGATTCAATTCAAGCGGGCAGCATGTTTTCTGAGAGTCCGTGTCAAGTTTTGGCCGGGATTCGCGTTCGCGAAAAGCTTGCTCCCAGACGCAGCTGGGACATATTTGGATCCAAATATGGGGGCCCTACCACCGTTGCACGCACGCACACAACAAGAGCAGTGCGCCTGTCTGGGTTTGCTTCTTCCGTCGATGGCGATATGCCTCGGGATACAAAAAGCAAGGCTGGAAAGTGCGACCCAACTCTACTATTCAGGAAAAGGGGAATTCAGGAACACACATGCGTGCTAGATGACTATCCAAGCGTCTGGATTTTGATATCTGACAATAGCGTTGCCTTTCCACAATATGTCTGCAAGCGCCAAGAAATCTTTGCTTGAAAGCCTTGACCTCTTGTTCATTTCCAGACACCGACATGTGATTTCTCAAATCCACATATTAACGAATTTGCTGACGTGCAAATATATCAAAAATCGATACGTGAGTCCGACAACCCATGGAGGTTGATGTCAGCAGCTTCTGCCTCCACAAGTCTGCCGATTTACCAAGAACCGCTGAAAATCTCGTTGAATGGCAAAGCTTAAGAACGATTGAGCCCAAAGCCTGTGCTCAAATGGGTGAGAAAGTTGGAAAGTTGGAAGATTGTAGCGTTCATTGGCGCGATACTTTTCTTGATCTCTGGGGTTCTACCTCTGATCTCTCTCAGCTTGTTTGACTTCTCATACTGGCTTAGCCTCTTCAATGTGTACGCTTCACTTGGGCAGACTGTAGAGTCCGGGGCAGGATCTGTTAGTCTGTCGGCTGGGAGCATCGGGATATTGTTGACAATAATGCTCTATCCAGTAACTGTAGTACTCGGCTTCATATCTGTCCTAAGACGCAATGCAGCTATTGTCGCAGGGATACTGGGTTTCATATGCTGGGTCGGTTTTCTGTTGGCTCTCAACGAACTGCAGTTTTTGCAGTATACAGGCTTGAGCGTTTATATAGGTTTCATGGGAGCGATCATTCTCATCATCGCGTATGCCCTGAGACCTCGGGCAATGACACCTCAGGGTCCAGTAGCACCCACACCTCCCCCGCCAGCCCCACAGTAGATAGCCAATCGACGAAAGGGTTGCTAAACCTTCTTTTTTTCTTTACGGAGTCATCTCACGAATTCGCATAGTATCCTTCTTATTCTTGAGGCCGGTGCATCCGACCTTATGCCTCTGGGATTGAAGTGAGTTAAGGAAGCTTGGAAACCGCTTTTTCGCAGAGTTTCGACGACTTTCTTGACGGAAGGAACTGGCAAATTTAGAGAATCGCATAGTTTATCAACTACGTAATACGTGATTGAGGTGTTGGCTTCGGTTGTCATTAACGAAAGCATTCTTCCTATTTTTTCCCTGAATCTAAACTTTTTCCGCCCGGCTTCTTCTGCCATCAATTCCAAAAAAGGGAGATTAGACAATTCACCGAGCCACAGAGGCCCTCCAACACTCAATCTTGATCCACATTCGCTACATCTTTCGGGACGCGTGGCCGCAAACAACCCTTCCACGCCCTCTCGATGAAAGCATTTGAAGCAGTGCAGGATGTACCCCATGTTTCTTAGCGCTTCGTCCCCCCTTTTGGCACCATACTTTATGGTCGCGTAGACTCTGACGTAGTGCTCCGCTCGATGGCTAAAAACAACCCTGATGCCTACGTCATACCTCGCGGCTGTTGTCGCCAGACACCCAGCCAGCAGCCTAACCGCCAGTTCGTGGCAGTACTCCGTTCGCAGAGGTTTCCCACCATACTTCCGTATGCAAGCCTTCGGATGAACACCGCAAAGGGGCGCCATGTCTGTCGCAGTCAAAGCCAAGAGACCGCCATCGCGGAGAGCTCGGATAGAAGAATCAAGGAAATGTACTGGTGAACCGAACGGATCGACGTCTATGACATCAAACCGCGTATGCGGAGCACTATAACCGTTCAAGAGAAAATTCGCTTCTTCGTTTTCCACTCTAACCTTTCCGCTCAGGCCGTTCATTGCCACATTGTACTTGGCAAGCCGAAAGGCTTTCTCGTTTATATCGCCCATGATTACCTTTCTGACGCCTTCAACTTCTGATACAAACCGTATTCCTCTGAGCCCGCAGCCTGTGAGTGGCTCACACACCGCAATCTCGCGGTCGACCCTCCTCTGATATGCCTGTAAGGCTATAACAGCCAAGTCTCGATTCAATTCCATTACAGGGTTGTAGAAAACTGGAGCCTTTGACGGCGCGTATTCAGAAGGCGATCTTACGAATGCCTTAAGCTTCGGAACCAGCACTCTGACTTTGCCTTCTTCTATTATTTCGGTTGGAAAATCCGGCGCTATAACTTCAGCTGCCATGTCTGGAATGTTCCTCAACTGTGGTTACGAAAAACCCTTTTAGAACGATATTAGACTTCTGGTCTGGGTAACAAGGTTGCAAAAACGCTTACTGCTTCTGACAGGCGATCCCGGCGTCGGAAAAACAACCACTCTGCTCAGAGTTGTTGATGCCTTGAAAGGCAAGGGCTACACGGTTGGCGGAATGATCAGCCGTGAAGTTCGATCTAACCGTGTTCGCATCGGCTTTGAGATCTTGGACTTGGGCACCGGAAAACATGGCTGGCTTGCGAGTGTAGATCAGACACTGGGTCCACAGGTCGGAAGATACCACGTACACCTGATGGACCTTAACAGCGTAGGCGTGGGAGCAATTCTAAGGGCCGTGCAGAACTTTGACATCGTTGCGGTTGACGAAATCGGACCCATGGAACTATTTTCAGAGAAGTTCAGGGATGCTGTGAAAAAGGCTTTGGATAGCAACAAGCTTGTTATAGGGACCGTGCATGGGAAAGCAAGAGACAAGTTTGTGGAAGAGGTAAAGACAAGACCTGACGCTGAGATGTGCGTGGTTACTTGTGACAATAGAGAGCACCTACACGAAGTTCTTATAGGAAAAGCTGTGGATTTTCTGTCAAGGACGATTGCCAAATAAAACGTTATAGCCTTGAAATCAACACTGGAATTTGTTGGATAGAAAGAACTGGGATCTAGATGCTGGTTGCTGGGATAGACGAGGCAGGTCGAGGCGCAGTCATCGGCCCATTGGTGATCGCAGGAGTTCTTGTGGGCGAAGAGGCTTTCCAGAAGCTCAAAGAGTTAGGAGTCAAAGATTCGAAGCTCTTGACTGCTCACAGGCGAGAGGTGCTTTTTGCCGATATCAGAAAACTGGCCAAAGATTACAATGTGGTGAAACTGTGGCCGAGAGAAATAGACGTTGCAGTCAACAGCGGCAGGAAGCTTCACAAACTCAACCGTCTTGAAGCGCAGACTATGGCTCGGGTAATAGAGGCACTAAGACCGGACAAAGTTTACGTTGATGCCGCAGACGTTCTGGAGCAACGTTTTAAGCACCATATTCTGGAGTGCCTGTCCTTCAGAGCAAAGATTGTTTCCGAACACAAGGCAGACCGAAACTATGTAGTTGTGTCTGCAGCCTCCATAATCGCCAAGGTGGAAAGGGACAGGGAAATTGCGGAATTGGCTTCAAAGTACGGTGATCTCGGGTCCGGCTACCCGTCTGATCCGAGAACCGTGAGCTTCCTGACTCAGTGTATTGCGAAAGAGTCAGAGTATCCTGATTTTGTTAGGAAATCCTGGAGACCGGCTAAAAAGGCAAAAAACGAAAAGGGTTGGGTTCAGGTAAAGCTCATCTGATATTTGCAATCAGGTCCTCTGCGTTTCTCATCCTTGAGACTTCTTCACTGCTGATGCATGGAATATTCTTCTCTGAAAGTTCTTGACCCTCGGTAATAAGGATCGGGCGTGCTTGAACAACCCTGCTGACGTTCAAGATTTCATCAACTCTCTTGCTAAGTTCCAGCTCCTTCCTGTTTGCGATCCCGCCTATTATCCTCAAATCCTCTTCTGGAACCGCTATCACGAAGTCGAAAGGCGCCTTCTTCACTGTTGTAATGACACATCGCGCATATTTTCGGAAGATTCTGTTAAGAAGCTTGTTTCTGGAGAACATGAGTCTGGCCGTTGTTAGTATGCATTGTCTGCGTCTGATTTTTGACTTTTCAAGGATGTTTATTGGTCTGGCAACAGGAATCCCCAAAGCCCATATCATATTGTAAGCTGCTGTAACTGAGGCTTTGGCCATGCCGCGTTCATAGCCGTAAATGGTTCTCCGAGATGTGCCCACCATCGCAGCCATTTCGCCTACTGACAGACCCAATTTTTGTCTTTTTGCTTTAAGCGCGTTGCCATCAACTTCAACGTAGTAACCTCCTGGGTTGGCCTGAATCAGAGGGGGCGTATCGTGCAGCATCACGTTTTCGAAAGTTCTTGGGGTGACAGCCAAAATTTCGTGCCTCGTATAGACCGTGTCATCCTCCAAAGGCTTTTCACGTGTTTCCTTGCCTATCAACAGAGAAGCGGCTGAGAAGCTCTCAGATATGGCTCTCAACTCTTGCGAATCGCTTGCGGAAAAACTGCCGATGTCAGGTTGACATCTGACGAAAATCAGAGTCTTGTCCCTTCGAGCTGCAAGGTCAAAACAGCTTGGACGCGAACTGCAAGGTTGGGAAACGTTGAAACCAGCCCGTCTAAGTGCGGATTCTGCGGCTTCCAAATTCTCCTTCTCCCCACAAGCCATGGAATCCTCACATGAAGTATCCATTGCATCGTGAAATATAAACTATACTTATCTTCTAGAAGCTAGTTACATTTGAGCGACGAGCATGGCGTGTGCTTTGTCGTACGGTTCCAGGTGCACAACCTCTTCCATCTGAAAACCCCGACTTTTCAGAACTTTGACTTCGCGTTTATAGATTTCAGAAGGCTCCTTTGTCACATCGATGCTTTGCGCCTTCACTGCAAGCATTATCCATCCAGAACCTTTCAAAAATAGGTCAGCATTATCTGCCAATACCTTGGCTTGTTCAGGCTGAGCAACGTCACAGTAAATGTCCTCAACCTTTCTGCCGATCAACATCTCATATTTCTCTGGGAAACGTGCATCTTCAAGTATGGGCGACATGTTAAGCCTATAAGCGCACACATTGTCAACCAAGTCCCTTATGGATCTGGATGCAAATTCTACGCAGTAGACATGGCCGTTTTCGCCCACGATGTCTGAAACGTGGCTTGCCGTTGTTCCAGAAGCCGCGCCAAGATAGAGAACCAGGTGGCCCGGCCTGATTGGCAAGGTTTTCAGGCCTTTCAGAATGGCAGCTGCCAGCTTGCTTCTAAAAGCATCCCAGACGCGATATTCGACGCCTTCATAGCGGATGAGCCTTTCGCCATAGACATTTCTGCTAGGCGTCAAGTTCTTCGTGGCAAGCCTTTGCGCGCCGTCTTCAAGCGTTGCTTGGTATATCGCCTGAAATTGCGGATGCGGCTTGACTCTAACGTTCACGTCTGTGCTTTCTCCACTTCTTGTCTCTTCCGGGTCTCTCGCTTCGAGGTCTTTCGTGTTTTGGTTTGATCGCTGGCATGGGCGGAGGTTGATCGTATTTTTCACGTATCTCGTCGATCCGCTTATCCATGCTGGCTTTCAGTTCCTCGCCAATGTTTCTACGACCAAAAGCATCTGCCCTTGCGGCGATGGCCAACTTGCCTGCTAAGGCTCTGGCGATTTTCCCCCTCTGCCATCTCTTCGCATCATGCAACAGCGTGTGCTGAAAGATGAGACCGTGTTTCGGAGGTCTCGTTCCAGTTTTGAGTGAGCGGAACAAGGCTTTTTCAGCTCCTAGTACTTGGATGGTGCTGGCTGGTCTTTTTGCGAGGTTTGTCAGTCCGCCAGACACAGCGATGAGGCGTGCTCCCAAAAGTGACCCGACCAGATATTTCATGTTTGGTGCAACTTCTTCCATGGTTGAGTCCAAATAACTCTCCAAGTCTTGCCTGAATTGGTACAAGGACAGTATGTCTCTGCAGAGTGTTTGGATCTGGTTCAGATCGTCGTCTGAAAGGTCTGCACCCATCGATTTTTCAGCCACTTTGGCTATGGCATCAGCCTTGGTTTTCGGCACCCCTTCCTTTTCAAGCTTTTCAACCGTGAACTTGTCCCTGCTACCGAGCTTGACCACCAGTCGCGCATACGTTTCGTGCTTTTCCAACAGCCTGTCCAGTTCTGGGAAGTGTATGCCATACCACTCCCTCACTCGGGCCATAAGCATGTTAATTGTTCTGTCCAGTTCATCAAGGGTTTGAATGGCTTGAGCCACAACCAAATCTCTCCTTTCAACCGCTCCCTTAACTCGCAACTTCGTGATTTCCATCGTGACGTTATGCGTCCACAATCTGAATTCGTCGGCGTCTTTAGCGAAGCCCGTGTGAACCGCAAACTGCTCTAAATCGGAGCGCAAGAGTTCTCCTGCCTCGGAGCGCTTGGAAGTCTCAACCTTGACATCCATTTTCCCTTGAACTTCTCTGGCGAGACTTTCATTTTCGAAAACAAAGGTGTCGTAACCTTGTTTCCCAAGCATGCCAATGAGGTTGGAAATCTCATCGTGTAGTTTTCCAGCCTCAACCTCGACAAAACTCTTGGCAGCAGCTTGCGGTCTTCTAGGAAACAAAGCCTTTCCGATTAGCTTGTTTTCCTCGTCAAAAACCAGCACTCCGAATGTGCTTTCAACGACTGTTGCCTTCATTCAGACGCCCCAGCACTACTATTCAACAGTTCTAGATAAAACCATGCGTCGTATACGATTTGTTTCCTTTGATCTTCATGGCATCTGATGTCGCAGAAACTATGCATGATGCGGGCAACTGCGGTTTTTCCGCCATGCATTTTGCGCTATCACGCAGATGACCATGAAGGAAAGACTCTTTTGACCGTCCCAAGCAAGAACCGTACCAGACTTCACGCAATGATCACGCTAGCAGAACTAATATAAGCGTTCACCTCAACTCAAGGTTGTCAAAGGTGAGCGGCCTTGAAAACCGACAGCTTGGCTGTGGACTTGTCAGGTTTACGCCTTGCCAACCCGACGATGCTGGCTTCCGGAATCCTTGGTTATACCGCAGAAACGCTGAAAAGCATCGTGGAAGCTGGTGCAGGCGCTGTTGTCACAAAATCCGTTGGTTTGAAGCCGAGGAAAGGCTACCCAAACCCCACTGTGGTTCAGGCAAGCTGCGGCTTGATCAACGCGATGGGGCTTCCGAATCCTGGAATTGACGAGTTTGTCCATGAGATTCGCGGGGCTAAAGTCGCTTTTGACGTTCCGCTGGTTGTCAGTGTCTATGGCTATTCGGAAAGCGAATACGCATCTGTTTCAAGGAAAGCCGTAGCCGCCGGTGCTGACGCCGTGGAGCTCAACTTATCGTGCCCACACGTAAAGGAAACAGGCTCAGAGATCGGACAGGACGCGGAAATCCTTGGAGGAGTTGTCAAAATAGTCAAGTCATCTGTCCAGAAACCTGTCTTTGTGAAACTGACTCCCAATGTCACAAGTATAACGGACATTGCAGTAGCAGCAGTTGACGCAGGTGCAGACGCGTTGACGCTGACAAACACGGTAAAAGCAATCGCAATAGACGCTGCGACGGCTTTGCCGATTTTGGGCAACAAAGTGGGCGGACTCTCAGGTCCAGCGATAAAGCCCATAGCTCTAAGATGCGTTTACGACGTTTACGAACGAGTCAAAGTGCCGATAATAGGGTGCGGTGGCGTGACGGACTGGCGTGATGCTGTGGAATTCTTGCTCGCGGGAGCTTCAGTTGTCCAAATCGGCAGTGCAATAGCGTTGAAGGGACCAAGAGTGTTCAAAGCCATTGCGCACGGAGTACAGAAGTACCTAGCAAACAAAGGATTTGACGGAGTGGAGAAAATTGTCGGTTTGGCACATCGCAAATAACCAGCTAAGAACCACACCCATCCTGGGCGTGCAGACTCAAAGCCCCACTGTCAAGACCTTCGTTTTCAAGGACAAAGAATGTTCAAAGGCGCGACCGGGACAATTTCTGATGCTCTGGGTTCCGGGCGTAGATGAAATCCCGCTGAGCATATTGGACGCAAACGAGGACGGCACGGTTTCCGTTGCTGTTAAGAAGGTGGGAGAGGCAACCGCAGCCTTACACAAAGCAAAGGTTGCAGACATCATTGGGGTGCGGGGACCCTTCGGTAACAGTTTCACTAATGTTAAAGGGAAAGTGTTGATGGTTGGTGGAGGCACTGGCGTCGTCCCATTATTTTTCCTGGCCAAGAGACTGATGACCTTAGCAAAAAGACTGACGTTTGTGCAAGGCGCGAAAACCAAGAGCGAACTCCTGTTCCTCAATAGATTAGAAGAGATGCCCCGAAAAACGAATATGCAACTTGTCATATCAACCGAGGACGGCACTTGCGGCATTACAGGCTTGTGCACAACACCTCTGGAGCACATCTTTACAAGAGAAAGATTCGATACAATCTTCACGTGCGGACCTGAACCGATGGTGCGCAAAGTCTTCGAACTGGCGGTGAACCACGAGATAAACCTTGAGGCAAGCCTTGAGCGCCTGATGCGATGCGCCATAGGCATATGCGGAACCTGCGTCGTTGGTAAGTACCGAGTGTGCAAAGATGGACCCGTCTTCACTGCAAAACAACTGAAAGAAGTCAAAACAGAATTCGGAATTTCAAAACACGACTTCGACGGACGAAAAATACCACTATAAAGAGAATTATCACGCGATCTTCACGAAACTGCGATCCTTCCAAACCGCCAAGGAGTGATTGTTACTACAGTTCAAGCGCTCCGGAAGGTTGACCTAGATTCAGTCGCGCTGACGGCTAAATTGTGCAAGCACCCTGAGAAAAGCGATATGAGCTGCCAATCATGAAAGCGGAGACGTCTCCGGCGCATTTATTCTTCTCCGTCGTATGCGAATGCCCGCCGGGTCCTATGTATCATTGAGCCTCGCGTCTGGAGATTGAGACACAGTAGAGTTTCAAGGTTGAACCAGCAAACATCTTCAGCAATTTGGAGGCGCGCCTATTTGGATCCAAATATTCACGATACATTGAAACCTAGAGGGGGCTACGACCGTTAAAGCCTACCCTGCCCTCTATCATGACATACAGAGTATGCCAGTTTAGAAAAAGAACAGAAGGATGAGACAGCTAAAGCTTCTTATAAACGACGTCCGTTTCCCTCACACGCTGAACGACCTTCAAGCCTACACTCTGACCAGCCTCAGCCCGCCCCACGTTCTCATGTTCAATCTGCATCGAATCGACGAGCTGTTCAAAATCAGTCGTCGGCCCCTTTACAACAATCGTATCGCCAGCCTTCAAAGACGCCTTAAGCTCAATAACAGCGACACTGATCTTCGAGAAGAAATGCGTTATCTTGCCCACTTCAACAACATTCTCTTCTTCCAAACACTTCAACCTCTAGTAAAAGAATAAGCCGCATCAACATAAATAATTTATTCAACAACCTCCCCCTCAAGATAAGTTGGAAAGGCCCTTACAACCTTCACGCATCGGATTTTCCCAAGAAGCCTCTCAGCACTTTTGACAACAACCGGCTTGTAGACAAAGTTTCGACCTACCCAAGAACCGGAAACCTTACCAACCTCATCAAACAAAACCTCCCCCGACCACCCAACCCAACGCCCATTCCTCTCAAACGCCACCCTCCTCGCTAACGCTCCGGCCCTCGTGCTTCTACGCTTAATCTCAACGAGCGGAACAAAGTCCTTCCGCATGCTAGCCGCAGGCGTTCCAGGCCTCGGAAAGAACTTGGACACGTTCACCACATCAGGCTCAACTTCCTCAATCAACCTCAAAGTCCGCTCAAAAGCCTCCTCACTCTCACCTGGAAAACCACATATAACATCCGTCGCCAACGTCATTTCCGGAAAACTGTCCCGAAAAGAACCTACCACTCTCTTGAAATCGTCCACGGAATGGAACCGACGCATCTGCCTCAATACTTCGTCGTCTCCGCTCTGCACAGGCAAGTGCACAAACTTGAACACTCGTTCGCTTTGAAACGCTCCAATCAAATCTTTCAAAGTATCAACAGTAACGTCGGGAGTCATCATACCCACGCGAACCCTGAAATCTCCTTCAACATTACCCAAAGCGTTGAGCAGTTCAGCAAGGTCAGCCCCAATGTCCCTCCCGTAACACGCCGTGTCTTGAGACGTAAGCCAGAACTCCCGCAAACCAGCTGCAAGGTCCTCCTTCAACCGCTCAACTACATCGCTGACGCCGTAGCTTCTCAACGATCCCCTTGCAAAGACGACACAACAATAGGCACACGAACCCAAGCACCCGTAATTTATCGGAATAATGCTTACAACGGGACTTAACTGAACGCGAGGAAGACCAAGCCCAGGCTTGCCCTTCATGTCTGCCTTGCAAGCAACAACTTTCTCTCCTTTCAAAACGCGGTCCAAGACATCAACGATTGTTTCACCCGCTGCGGGACCGACAATCCCATCGAACCGAACCTCGCCGGACAATCTCTCAAAGTTGATCAAAGGCAGGCACCCAGCAACGACAAGCTTCCTCTTCTTCGGAACCCGCTTCAAGAGTTCAATCATGCGATCCTCCGTGGGCCCCTTCACCGCACAAGTGTTAACAACAACAACATCCGCAGACGCTACAGAATCCACTAGCCTGTAACCGGCCTGAGCCAAACACCCCGCCAAGACGGCCCCGTCAGCCACATTTGTGGAACACCCAAAACTCTTAACGAAAACCCGCGTCATTCCCATCGCGATACATCAAATGCTTCAATAGGGAATAAAAACATAAAGGTTCCTGACCCAGAGAGTTTACACAAACTTGAAAGTCGATGAGAGCAAGTGTTAAAAGGCCCTGGCTGGACATAGTCGCCACATATTTACAGCATGTTATGCAGAAGTATAAGAGTCCACGTTGCTCTCTGGTGTTTGCGTGAGGGAGATGCGTTGAAGTTAATTACTCTCTATGTGCCTGAAACTTATCTCAAGGCGTTGGATCAGCTTGTGGATGAACGGTTTTATCCGAACAGGGCTGAGGCCATTCGAGTAGCTATCCGTGACTTGATAAACGATGAGCTTTGGAGGAGGAGTCGGGTTGGCTAAGCTGCATTCTGCAGAGAACGCGTTGAAATACACTTGGCAGGATGCTGGAAGTGAGTGCATTCGACAGCCCGGATACTGCCACATTGCAGTGATTGGAGTAGGAGGAGGGGGCAACAACACGGTAACTAGACTTATGGAGGCAGGCATAACGTGCGCGGAGTGCGTGGCAATAAACACAGATGTTCTCCATCTAAACGCTTCAAAGGCTAGCAAGAAAATCCTCATTGGAGAAAAACTAACTAGAGGATTGGGAGTTGGCGGAGATCCAAAACTTGGGAAAGCCGCAATAGAGGACTCAAGAAAGCGGATTGAAGACTTGCTCACTGACGTGGATATAGTGTTCATAACTGCCGGCTTAGGCGGCGGAACAGGCACAGGGGCGGCTCCTGTTATTGCCGAGATCGCAAGGCGAAAAGGCGCCATAGTCGTAGGCGTTGTCACAACGCCTTTCCGCATTGAGAAAGGCCGAAACCAGTACGCCGCAAGTGCCTTGACTGAGATGCGGAGACAATGCGACACAGTCGTGGTGATCGATAACAACAAGCTAATGCACCTTGTTCCGCAACTGCCAATAAGCGAGGCTTTCAGAGTTGCGGACCAGGTTTTGGCGAACATGATCAAAGGTATCGTTGAGACGATTTCCACGCCGAGCCTCATCAACTTAGATTTTGCTGACTTCAAGACCATCGTTAGCCGTGGAGGCGTAGCAGTGGTTGGAGTAGGTGAATCTGACGCACCTAACAGAGCGGAAGAAGCGGTGCGGAACGCCCTGAGAACACCACTTTTGGATGTGGATTACGCTGGAGCAACTGGAGCTCTGATTCACGTTACAGGTGACAACCAGATGACGCTTGAAGAGGCAAACCGCGTTGGGGAAATCGTGACAGAAATGATGGACTGCAACGCTCTTGTCATCTGGGGAGCAAGGGTGAATCCACATCAAGAAGGCAAATTGAAAGTCACGTTAGTCATGACCGGCGTGAACTCGCCTCACATCTTGAGCGGTTTCGGAACAATAGCGCCGCAACTGTTCAATCTAGAGCCCTACGCGGAACCTGAAAAACCACTAAGCATAAAACTGGATTTGTATCAGATGGAGAACTTTTGACGATCTCGTCTTCTTTTCTTATCTTCCTTCTAAGAACGGAGCTTTCTCCTGTACGATTCAATCGTTTTTTTAAGTCTCATACGCAACGGTATTGGTCTGCCGAAAGGTTGACACAGGCCCTTGCTTATGGCCTCTATCACTGCATTTACGTTCAATTCAGCGTCGACAACAGTGTGCGCAAAGCCTATTTCTGGTCCGTAGTGAGCATCGCTCCCTGCCACACGAGGTTTGCCAAGGCGTGAAGCAATTCGCTCATTTTGCCTAACGGAGTAAACAAACGGAATCGCCGAAGAGTTTATCACCTCAACAGCATCAAACTTTGAACTGGTGCGCTTCCCCAAACCTCCCTTAAAGAGCCCCGTTGGGTGACACGCTATCGCAACGCCGCCCACAGCATGAATCTTATCCACCGCATCATCTGTACTCAAACCTGACGGTATCGATTCGCGAACATTAAGCGCAACAATATGCCCACCCAGACTTGTGATCTCCATTCCTGGGACGATCAGCAACTCTGTTTGATCAGCTATTTTCAGTGCCCCGTCGAGTCTGTCATGATCCGTCACTGCAACTCCGTCCAACCCACGTTTCTTGGCGTAGAAAACAAGTTCCTGAGGAGTGATAAGAGAGTCAGCAGAATAACAACTGTGAACATGAAGGTCAATTCTTAAATGCAAAATTCCACAGCCATGATTCTACCTTAGGCAGTCTTTAGCCGCTCTCGCGTCTTTTCCAATCGCTGTTCCAATTCCTCTGCTTTAGCGTCTATCTTTTTGAATATGGGTCTTGCCTGGGCTATCTTGTGGTTCTCCGGAATGGGCTTGCACGCTTCATCCCACTCCTGTTCATGGACATTTCCAGTGAGGCTGAGTGTTTTCCAGATCTCCTCCGCGGCGAAGGGCACGAATGGGGCTGAAAGGATCGCTAGGGCTTTGACGAACTGTGTCGCTACATAGAGGATGTTTGCCGCTTGGGGTCTGTCTTTCTTGATAAGGTTCCACGGTTCTTTTTCGTTCAGGTACTGGTTTCCGATTCGGCTTATGCTCACTATTGTGTTTGCTGCAGCTTGCAAGTGGCACTCTTCGATTTCTTCTGCAACGATCTGAACTTTCTCTCTTTGGGTTTCCAGAATTCTTTTGGCGTCAGCGTCGAGTGTTTTTGGTTTAGGTATCTCACCGTTAAACTGTGTGTTGATGAATGTTAGCGTTCTGTGAATGAAGTTGCCCAATGTGTCGTTTAGATCTGCGTTTATTTTGTTGATGAATATTTCCCATGAGAAGTTCGAATCCTTAGTCTCAGGTCGCGTCGCCATGAGAAAGTAACGCCAATAGTCTGCCGGAAAGAGTTCCAATGCTTCGTCTATCCATATACCAATTTTTTGGCTCTTTGAGGCTTTTTCGCCTTTGAATTGCAGGAACTCTGTCGCTGAGACGTTCCATGGCAGATTGTAGTCTTCGCCCGAGGCCAATAGCAAAGCTGGCAGGATTATTGTGTGGAATGGTATGTTGTCTTTTCCGATGAAATACAGGGTCTTGGCATCCTTGTCGAACCAGTACTCTCTCCATTCTTCGGGTTCACCGTGATTCTTGAAATATTCGATTGTCGCCGAAACATAGCCTAGCACGGCTTCAACCCAAACGTAGACCGTTTTATTTTCAGCCCCGGGGAATGGTGCTCGGATTCCCCAGCTTACGTCGCGTGTTACGGCTCTCGGTTCCAATCCTTCCTTGATCAGGTTTAGGCTGAAGTTTCTTGCGTTCACAGGCAATCGCCTGTTGGCGTTTAGGTACTTGCTGATCTCTTGAGAGAGCTTTGGCATGTCGAAGTACCAGTGCTTGGTTTTCCTTATGACTGGTTTGCTTTTGCAAATTGCGCAGTAGGGTTCGACGAGAAGGGTCGGTTCAAGCAGTCTTCCACATTGTTCGCATTGGTCTCCACGTGCGCGCTCGTAGCCGCAGTGCGGACATTTTCCTTCGACAAATCTGTCAGGCAGATACCTTTTGCACGTCTCACAGAAAGGCATCTCCGTTTCTTTCGTGAAGATGTACCCGTTGTCGTAAATCTCCGTTAGGTGTTTCTGCACGAACTCTTTGTGCAAGGGGTTTTCGGTCCGTGTATAGTTGTCAAAGGATATTCCCCATTTCTTGATGAGTCCAACGATTTTGGCGTGGTTTCGGTCAGTCAATTCTTTGGGTGAGATGCCTAGGCGTATGGCCTCGACTTCTATCGGTGTTCCATGCTCATCCGAACCGCTCACCATTAAGACTTCGTTGCCCTTCAATCGGCAATACCGAGCGTAAACGTCAGCGGATAAGAATGAGCTCATCATGTTGCCCAGGTGTGGAGTGACGTTTAGGTATGGCCAAGCAGACGTGACTAGGATCTTGGGTTTCAAGGCCTTTTCAACATCCGGTAGAACAGTTCAGTAACAGATTGCAGGTTCTATTACTTAGGCTATGCGGTTTTGTCAACCTTCAGAAGTCTTTCCATCAGTTTCCGTTCAGACAGAAACGTGTGCGTTGGATTTTGGCCGTTGCTTGAAATGATATGTATTCAACATCTGTTTTCGCTATTCATACACGTTAAATAAGATTGTTTCTATACCTTCAATGCCTATCGGTGTGATACAAGAGATGTTAGATTTCGTAATGTGGGGGCTCTGGTTTGGCTTGGGTGCCTACTGCTTCTGGTTCTTTACTCAGGCCAAGAGGCTGGAACCTTTGACTTTGGATGATCTCGTTGTTATTTGGAAGGTACACAGGCAACACGCGGGATGTAAGGCACCTATATCGAGGCTGAAGCCTATCATCCACAATAATTCGAACGAGTTTTCCGGGTTTAGATGTGAGTGCGGGTATCAGTATTTGTCAAAGCGGCTCATCGTTCAGAGGCATGCGTTTGAGCGAAACATGTTTGTTTCAGTATCGCCTAATTGTGTGGAACGTCGGTCTTTCGTGAAGAGCTAGTTCGTGTGAGTGATTGTTGTGGTCATTCGGATAATGTCAACTTTGACTGTTAGGAGAGGATCTGAAACTGATAGACCCCCTTATTTTTTTGGAATGAGGACTCTTGCCAGGTGGCACAGCCTCGAAAGTTCGTAGCCCTCCTCGTTCTTTTGCTGTCGTGGTGCAGTGCGGGCCCGCGTTGAATGTTCCTGATAAAGGGTAGGATAGGCTTTATAATTGGTACCCCCCCAGTATTTTTTCACTCGGCTATGTTACTCGTATGTTGAGGGTTCTTCAACTAGGAGTTGAAACGGGGCGAAAGTGCGGGCTCTTGCACGGGCCCTTGGTCAACGTAATTTTGACGGGTAGGATAGACCTGAGAGTCTGTAGCTCCTCGTTGTTTTTTCCGCGTGGCCCTGCCTCGAAGGCTTTTTTATTTGATGTACCTGAGCACGTAGTCGTTGACCGCCTGCAAGAATGATTCTTCGAGCTCTATTCCATAGTGTTCCGCGAGAACAAAGATTATGTAGAGCAGGTCTGAGAGTTCTGTGGCTAGCATTTCCTTGGTCTTGGGCTTCTCGGGCGGTTTGAAGCCCTCCAGGCCTTTAATGACTGCTGCCACTTCTCCCGCTTCCTCCAACAGATCCGTGGTCATTACAAATGGCGTCCAGCCATTACCGCGCCCTGGGTCAAGCTTGTCATTGATCTTCCTGAAGTTTTTCCAACAAAGATGTTGAGCATCACGCAACGTAACAGACACAAGGGTCACAACTACGCATTTTAGAAAGCCTGACTTAATAATAATTGCCCGAATCACGTTTCCACGGAATGATTTAGCAACCGTTATATTTCGGGTATGAAATGTGAATTCACAATGTTTTTCTATGAACTGATTGTTTTTATGTAATTGTTGCGAAACCGCGATACCCAGAGTGCGGCCATTGATGCAAGCAGAGCCTAGAGCAAAGGAAGGACAGCCCGCCTAAAGCTTCCTCAGCAACACGCACTTGATCGTTGAAGAAGATAGAAAGCATGATTAAGAAAGTCAAGCGTCCGCTCAGCAAAAACCAACAGAAGATATTGGAGATCTTGACGAAATATCAAGAGTTAACAGCAAAAGACATAGCTGAGATTCTATGGGCACGGAACATAGATTACAAGACACCAGAATACGGTTCAGTTCACCGTAGCCTCACGGCTCTTTGCAAGAGGGGTCTAGTGTTGAAAGTTGGCGGTCAACTGAAATGGCGTAGGAATAAGAAGATTCGATAGCCTCCATTTTAAGAAAACTTTTGCTAACTCTGCATTGTCAGGAGTTCTCGCAGTTCACGGGCCTCGAAGCCCTAGTGCGGTTGAATAGTGGCATCCTATTAACAATGAGTGTGTAGGTAAATGGAATTGGAATAGTGCCTTGTTTGAAGACCTAGATGGCAACTGTAAAGTTTCTGATAACTTCATCATCAGTGTCAGGCTTACTGCAAAAGTGTGACAGTCCTAGCTGATAAATAACGTTCTCGGAATTTCGTTTCTACGGAATGATTTCGCAACCGTTGTATTTCATGTACTCCAAGTCTCTCCGCTGGACTCTTCCTTCATCGATAAGTCTCTTTATCCTTGGCATCTCAATAGAGATCGCGTTTATCAAGTTGCGCACCGTGCCGCATACTTGCTTATATGCTTCAAGGTCCCAACGTTTCGTCACGTTCGCGTAGAAGCAGCGTCCGCCGCACAGGTTAAGAACATCGCATTCTGTGCAAGGTTCACGTACGAATATTCTCTTCAACTTCAATGGGTCTGCGTTGCTGATGTGTCCTAGGTAGAAGTCTTTCATTCCCCACATGGTTGGACATGGGACAATGTAGCCGTCCGTCTGTATCGCATAGTTTATCCATCCTGCTCCACAGCGCAGGAGGCTTTTCTCTTCGTCTGAAAGAAGTGACTGGGCTATTCCAAGGAACGGGTAGAGGCGAATGACGATCCCGTTTTTTTCCATGTTATTAACCCAGAATTTGGCCAGTTGCCGGATTCCACAATTGTATTTTTCTTCGCTCCACCGCTTGAAGTCTCTCCTTGAGAAATCGTTCTTCCAGAACCCCGCGTTTAGTTGCCAATGAACGGAAGAGAATGAAAACTCGTCATTGTTCAGAAGCCACATGACCTGTTCATATATGTCAGTTTGCTCCATAACCGTCATTCTGGCAATCAGTTCACCTTCAAACCCATTACGTTTGATTAGTCTCAGATTATCCATTACTTTTCCGAAAGTTCCTTTTCCTCGATAGAAATCAGTCAGTGCCTCATCGCCGTCTATGGAAACGAGAATTGTGCGAAAACGATTAACATACTCGGCGTCCAAACGATCTAAGAGCAGGCCGTTGGTCTGAATCATGTAAAGCTTGGCCTTGACGTGATCCATTATCTTCTTGATTTCGTCAGTGCAAAGCAACGGTTCGCCGCCATAAAAAGTCAATACACAGTCGGAATCTCGTTTGCAGAACCTTTCAAGTGCTTTGCTATCGTAGCCAATTTTCCTGGGCAATGAATAGTCTACGCTAAGTTCTGGAAAATCATCGCCGAAGTCTTCAAGTGCTTCGCCGAAGCAGTATCTGCATTCTAAGTTGCATTGGCTCGTCAATATGATGTGAAAGAACGTTTTTTTCCCTCTACTCTGAAAATGGTTCTTCATGTTTAAGTATGTTCTTGGCCAAATCGTTTGTGTTTGAATGGCGCGTGCTTTGTCAGTCTGATTCGAGCGCGGTTATTATCGGGTGGCGGGGACTTTTCTTTTTTTCAGGTTTTCTAGGAGCTTTGGAACGTTGTACTTGACGAACTTGCTCATGCTTGTCTTTGGATCTTGTTCAATCATTGCATGGAGTAGGCTGTCCATAATTATTAGGGTCGGGTAGTCGGTGAAGTAAGGGTGCAGCAAATCGTCAACGAGTTTGTTTAGCTTGCCCGTTGTGATTCTCCTAGTCTTAGCCACGTTAATCCCATTCTTGAAGGTAGAAAAAGGGAGAGAGTGAATGTGTGAGTTGATGGAACAGTTGATGGTTTATGCGGTTGCCGGCGGATCGACTAGGGCGATTAGTTCTTGAATGGCCTTTTTGTCTCTG
>Ga0315279_10001071_pt1 | contig 47289 bp, 54 predicted proteins | sample YL17G06_20_MG_FD_203694 | JGI IMG/M metagenome (GOLD analysis project Ga0315279, IMG submission 203694) | Sediment microbial communities from Yellowstone Lake, YNP, Wyoming, USA - YL17G06_20 | ecosystem: Environmental > Aquatic > Freshwater > Lake > Sediment | place: USA: Wyoming | collected...
GCGAATGGATGAACCGGCCGGAGGTCCTGGAGCACTATGAGATCGGCTCGTTCAACGCGAGGACGCTGTACCGGACGGTGGAGCTGCTCGGCCAGAACCGGGAGCGGATCATCCACGCGCTCCAGGACCGCGTCCTGGAGCTGCTGGGCGGTCCCCGGACGGACGTCCTCTTGGACTGGACCTCGATCGTCTATTATGGCGATATGGCCAAGCTGGCGAAATTCGGCTACTCCCGCGATCACCATCCGGGCGAGCGTCAGCTGACGCTGGGGGCGGCCATGCTGGAGTTCTGCACCCTCGCACATTGGAAGAACGGAGAGGAAGTGGAGGAGAAGCTCTTCTACGACCTGTTAGCGCCATTGGCTCAGATCGGACTGAAGTAGTAAGGTCGAGGTCTTGGTTCTCGGCCGGCCTACTTGATGTTGGCTTTCGCCCAGGTTTTGGCCGCCTGCAGCACCTTGCGGTTCTTCTCCACCAGCTGCGGCCTCTCCGCGAAGCTCTCGTCCAGTGCTTCCAGCACCGCCTCCTCGGGTAGAGGTAGGACGTTCAGCGCCAACAGGGCTCCGAGCATGGCCGTGTTCGCCGCCTTGGGGACGCCATTGTCTGCCGCGATCTTCATGGCAGGGAAGGCCAGCAAGCGGACGGGGGTCCGCGTGTTCATCATCACTGGCACGGAAGCCTCGTGGAGGATCAATCCTTCCGGGGCTACGGTGCCGGCGAACCTCTCGAAGGCAGGCCGGTTCATGGTGACCAGCACGTTGGGGTGGTCGACGGCCGGAGAGCCGATCTCCGTACCACTGACCACGACCGAGGAGGAGGCGGAGCCACCACGCTGCTCCGGTCCGTAGCTGGGGAACCAGGTGACGTAGCGCGCCGCCTTCTCCGCCGCATGCGCGATCACCAGGCCCAGGGAAAGCACGCCTTGGCCCCCCGAACCGGAGAACTTGAAACTCTTCTCCGCCACGGACGGCGTAGGCACTGGGTCGGGACTGCCCTCTCCTCCTCCGAAGAGGTCCTCCATGGTCTTGACCTCGATGCTCTGGGCCGCGGGCACGATCGATTCGCTCCGGTCCCGGAGACAGCCCAGAGGGAAGACCTTCTCCATCTCGTTGGTCACGAACTCGGCGGCCTTCACCGCATCCAAGCGCCAATTGGTGGGACAGGGGGAGAGGAACTCCACGAACGCGTATCCCTTGCCATCGCGCTGGATCTCCAGGGCCTTGCGCACCGCCTTTTTCGCCTGCATGATGCGCTTGGTGTCCGCCACCGACACCCTTTCGATGTACACCGGAGCATCCAGCTGGTTGAAGACCTCGCACGCCTTGAGCGGACTGCCGGTCTTCGCCGCATCCCTGCCGAAGGGCGAGGTGGCGGTCTTCTGTCCCACCAGAGTGGTCGGCGCCATTTGGCCTCCGGTCATAGCATAGACGGAATTGTTGATGAAGAAGACCGCGAACTTCTCTCCACGGTTGGCGGCCTGGAAGGCGTGGTTGAATCCAATGGCTCCCAGGTCTCCATCGCCCTGATAGGCAATGACCACCCTGCCAGGAAGAACCCTGGTCACCCCCGTGGCCACGGCCGAGGCGCGTCCGTGCGGCCCACCGATATGGCCGCAGTCGAAGTAATAGTAACTGAAGGCAGCGCATCCCACCGGGCTGACGAAAACGGCCCGGTCTCCCAGGCCGAGCTCCGCCATCTGCTCGGCGATCAGTTTTTGGATGAGGCCGTGACCGCAGCCAGCGCAGTACGTGGTGGTCCGGGAGCCGTCCTTGCGGTCGAATTTCTCGTAGAATCCCTGCGCCTTCTTTATCATGAGCTCGCCCCCTGGAATGACTTGGCGGCGGCGAGCAGATCCTCCACCCTGACCATGTTCCCGCCCATGCGGTTGATCAATCTTACTGGGGTGTGAACGTCCCTTTCCAGATTGAGCAACACGTCAGCGTGATACTGGCCGTTGGACATCTCCACCACCATTACCTTCTTTCCCGAGGCGACCTGGTTCAGCCTTTCCTTCGCGAACGGGAACAAGGTCATGGGCCGGAACAGCCCGGCCTTGATGCCCTGCGCCCTCAGCCGGTCGACCGCGGTCCTTGCTATCCTGGCGCTGGATCCGTAGCCGCTGAGGACCAGCTCCGCATCGTCGGTGCGGTACTCCTCCGCCGCGGCATCTGCGGACATGCTCTCGTACTTCCTCTGCAGGTGCCGGTTGTACTCCTCGGCCACGTCTGGATCCAGGTTTATGGAGTTGATCGCGTGTCCCCGCGTCTGCGCGTCCCCTTGTACCGCCCAGGCCGCCGTTTCTGGTCTGGGGGCCACCTTATCAGGGACTTTCAGCGACTCCATCATTTGACCCAGCACCGCATCTGCCAGGACAATGGCGGGGTTGCGGTACCTGAACGAAAGCTCGAACGACTTCATGGTCAGGTCGCACATTTCCTGTACCGAGGCGGGCGCCAAAACCATGCTCCGGTAGTTGCCGTGCCCGCCCCCTTTGACCGCTTGGTTGTAATCGCCCTGCTCCGGGCCGATATTGCCCAGTCCGGGCCCGGTGCGCATGACGTTGACGATGACCGCTGGCAGGTCCGACCCGGCCAGATATGATAGGGTTTCCTGCATCAAGCTGATCCCGGGACCCGAGGAAGCGGTCATGGCCAGCTTGCCTGCGCCCGCCGCTCCCAGGATCATGTTGATGGCGGCCGTCTCGCATTCTGCCTGCAGGAACTCCCTTCCCAGGGGAGGGAACCATTCCGCGGCCGAGTGCATGATCTCGCTGGCAGGGGTGATCGGATAGCCGAAGTAAACGTCGCATCCCGCGTAGAGAGCGCCGATGACCACGGCCTCGTTGCCTTTCACGAACCTTCTCATTTGGTCCCCACCTTGGCGAGGATATGGACCTGGATGGCGTAGGGCTCGGGGCAATTGTAATAGCAGATGGCGCAGCCGGTGCAGCCTTCGCCCAGATAGATGGCGGGCGTGAAGGCCTTGCGGTTCAAACGATCCGCCAGCTTGAGCACCTTCTTGGGACAGGCGGCCACGCACCGGCCGCAGCCTTTGCATTCCTCCTCATCGATGATCGGATGAGGCCGCTCAGAACCCTTTGCCGTCATATCGCATCCGCATGATTGCGAATTTACTTAAAGGTAGCCACAATCGGTCAATGGAACCGAGCGGATTCTTTTTTTCCCTCATCGGATCATCGATGCCAGAGCTTTCGGGGCGTCATTCCGGTCTCCTTGCTTTTCATCAGTGTCGGATCTCCGCGCGAATTCATTACGGCAGCGTCTGTTCATTAGGTTTGGCCTGCTGCCATTGTGGAGATCTGCCCTTAGCTGCGGCATGACTCATCAGAGCTATTGACTTCCAGTCACCAATTACATGGTTGAATCGATAAGTATGGCGCTTCCACCGGGATGTACGAGTGCTTTCAGTATTTCTTCAGGGATGGCTGGCCGCCCTGGCGAGTGGTCCTCATCGCCTCTTTCAGCCTATTCCTGGTCATCCCTCTCTATGGGCACCCGAACTCGCTCAACCCAGAGATCAACTCCATCTTGGTGGCGCTGATCCAGAACCCAGTCCTGCTCCTGTCCTTGGTGGCCGTCGCCGAGACCAATCGCCGGATCGATCCCAAGCTGAGGCGCTCGGGGCAATGGGTGCTGCTCCTGGTGGCGGTTCCCCTGACACTGATATCGCTGTCTTCCTTCAGCACCCTGGCCTTCGGCTCGGTGCCCCGCTGGATCCTGCGGGCCATGAGTTCCTTGGCGCTCGTCGTGCCCCTGCTCATCGTGATCGCCGTGCTGGTGGAGTCCATCGTCCGTACCAGGTATGGTGCCAGGATCCCAAGGCTGCCCTTGCTCCTGGCCTTCGCCAGCATCTTCCTCATAATGTACACCTTCGCCACATTCTGCCACATCAACGACCTGCTGGAAGGCCCGGGGGGGTGTTCCGATGGACTTCGATGATGCCCTGTACACCAGTGGCTCGGCGCTCACCACCATCGAGCCGCTTGGGATGGGGAAGCCATTGGCAGTCTTCGAGTCCGTGTCCGGCTATTTCATACCCAGCCTTTTGACGGCCATTTTCATCCAGATCGTGAAGAGGCCGAGGGAGTAGGGCAGCAGGAGCGTTCGATGGCGGCTAAAGTCCGATAAGCGAAGAATCCATGAAGCACCGCCCATCTACCTTATCAGCAGAACAGCAATATTAGTAAAAGTCTGAGGCTCAACCATGGAGAGAGATGATTTCGTTAAGGTCCTTTCTGAGAGCGGAAGGAAGGCATTCGCGGTCCTGGAGGAGATAGTGGCCGCCAACCCCGATCTTACCCTCAAGGAAACAGAGAATGGCTATTATTTGCTCCTCGGCCGTGATTCATTGGCGGTCAGAATCGTCCAGATCGGGGGCGGCGCGCATCAGCAGCTCGAAACGCGCGTGCAGTGGATCACCGAGCACCTCGACCTGACGGAGAAGGAGGCCAGGGATATCAGTTTCAAGTTCTCGAACGCTTCGTTCGAGGCCAACCGCGGCAATTTTGATAACTGGAGATTGAAATTCAAGAGGGACTTCGGTCAAGGGGAGCTCGACAGGATCAAGACCAACCTTTTGGCGGTCATCCAGATCGTGAGAGAGGCTCCGCTTGCGGACAAATGACCTGTCATCCGGGCTAATGCACCTTCACAAGCGAAGCCATGATTAGTCAGATGGTGGCTGGCATTCGTGCGAGATAAGGATGAATGAAATCTGAAACGATGCGCGGGAAGGTGGTTCTGATCACCGGTGCCACGTCGGGCATCGGGAAGGCCACCGCCGTTGAGCTGGCTGATATGGGCGCCACCGTCGTCATCATCGGGAGGGATCTCGATAAGGGCAAGCGGGTCACGGAGGAGATAGCCTCGGCCACCGGCAACCAGGCCATCGATTTCATCAAGTGCGACCTCGCCTCGCTGGATGAGGTGAAGAAGGCGGCATCCGAGTTCATGTCCAGGTACCAGCACCTGGATGTACTGATCGACAATGCGGGCGGGGTCAACGGCAAGAGAAAGGTCACGATAGACGGGTACGAGTACACCTTTGGAGTGAACCACCTCGCCCACTTCCTGCTGACCGATCTCCTCCTGGATCTGCTCAAGGCGAGCGCACCCTCGCGCATTGTGGTGGTGAGCTCTGCCGCGCACACGGGCGGGCACATCGATTTTGAAGATCTCATGAGGGAAAAGAGGTACGGCGCGTTCACAGCTTACAGCCAATCCAAGCTTGCGAATGCGCTATTCGCATTCGAGCTGGCTCGAAGGCTCGAAGGCACCGGGGTGACAGCGAACGCGGTACACCCGGGCGGGGTTAGAACCAATTTCGGCAAAGGACTGGGCAGAGGGGGCAGAGCCCTCTTCAATGTCGTATCGGTCTTCATGATCTCGGCGAAGAAGGGAGCGCAGACCTCGATATACCTGGCCTCCTCGCCCGAGGTGGCCAATGTGACAGGGAGGTACTTCGCCAAGAGAAGGGTAAAAGAGCCCTCTCCCGAGTCCAAGGACGAGGTGGTGGCCAGGCGACTTTGGGAAGTGAGCGAGCAGCTGACCAAGCGATGGCTGTCCTAGCCGCACCCCGACAATAATGGCATCATCCCCACCAGCCCTCGGCCACTGGAATTACCTTCCCACCCACGCTGACATGGATGCGCCCGGCGTCGTCTTTTCCTCTTAGATAGAGACGAGATGGCCTCCCTATCTCGTGGCCTTGACCTACCTGGACGTCAAGCGCGTCCGAGCGGAAATAGCGGTTCCTGAGCAGATAGGCCGCCAAACACCCGTTCCCGCTCCCGCTGGCCGGGTCCTCAGGGATGCCGAAGAAACGGGAAATACCCGCACGGAAATGCTCTTTCCTGCCTCGCAACCTTCTGGGCTGAAGGCCATGATGGTCTTGGCCCAGGTCTCCTGGATGAGATCGAGGTACTCGTCGCTTCGCAGCGCGATCCGTTTCAGGGCGGCCAATGATCTCAAAGGCACGATGATGAAAGGCAGGCCGGTGGAGGCCTGCTCGATCGGGAATCTGGGATCCAGCTCCTCCTCCTGGAGACAGAGGACCGATGCTAGCCTGGCCGGGTCCAGTTTCTCTCCGAAGCGAGGCGCCACCTGATGCATCCAGAGCACCTCGTTCTCGGCGGTGAAATCCACCGGGACCTGCCCCACTCTCAGGTTCAGGGTCACGCGGTCCGCACTTCTCTTGAGCAGCTGCTCGCGGATGATGTGCGCGCTGCCAAGGGTCGGATGACCAGCGAAATCGAGCTCCTCCTCTGGAGTGAATATGCGCACGTCGAAGCCCCCCTCCTTCGCTCGGAATGTATGAAGGTAGTCTCGGAGAGGTTCATTTCGCGGGCGATCTGCTGCATCTCCGCGTCGCTGATATCGGCACTCTCTATGAAAGTGGCGAGCTGGTCGCCTGAGTAGCGTCTGTCGGCGAACACATCGGTGATGGAGAATCTGTGTCCCATTCCTCCACATGCTCCCAGGAAGACCTGATGCAGACCGGCCTTTTCTTCCTTGTCATGGCTCGGTCGACCATGTCCGGTCCGGGACAATAGCTAAAGTGCCAGACTGCCTCGGTGCGGGCACAAAAGGGCTGCCGGGCTCTGCTGAGATCGCACTAGGCCATGCAGCGGATCCAGGCGATCTTCAAAGCAGGTCCTTGGTGTACGAGGTGGTTCCTTGCCAATCCGCGGCATGAGGTGTCACCTTCTGGTTGACCCATTTGGTCAGTCCTTCCCACATCTGCCACAGCTCGTATGGCGGTGCACCTTCACGGTAACCGAGCTTCTTCAATAACTTGACCGTCTCCCTTTTGGGGCTCTCCACCCAGACCATGGGCCCAGGGTGATTGCCGATGAAGTCCTGCACCATCAATGTGGCATATCCTTTCCGGCGGTTCGCCTTGGTCACGAACAGCTGTATCAGGGTGTCGGGGTAGTCCACGATCTTGCCGACGTGCTTGAAGTCCTCCCAGCTCTCTACCCGATAGAAATAGTACCCGACCGGCTGCCTGCTTCCGTTCTCCAGCGCCCAGAGAATCCTGGCCTTATGCAAGTGCTCATCGAACCATTTGAAACCGGGGTTCTCCAACATGGCTTCCTTCTGCAGCATTTGCAGGATGAACTTGTCCTTGAAATCCCGCACCGTGATGAGCTTTTGTTCTCTCAGTTTCGGGCCTATCTCGGCCGCTGCCCCTCTCTCGGTGAACAGGTTCCCTGACCCTACCGATCTAATCTCTTTGGATAGCTCGCACTCTATCTCCGAAATCGCTGCCACAACCAAACCCATCCCTCTGCTTCGGTTTCTTCTCTCATTCTACCGGGAATGCTATATCCGTTTTGTGGAGATAATCGAAAGTAGGGAGAAGTATCGTCGCACATTCACAACTGCGCCGGTTTGCCGCACCTGGACAAGCAGATCAAGGACTTTAGGCCGATGATTTGGTCCAAGGCCTGATACCCGCTCATCCCCGGATCGCCCTCCCCGAAGGAGGTGATCGGCAAGGGCTACGCAGACAGCCTCCTGCTGGCCGACAACATCGACCCGCAGGCCTTCGTGTGCTGGAGCCCGGAGAAGATCGAGCGGAAGATCATCAACCTCCTCCAAGAGGTGAAGACCCCCCTGTGCGCCCGAGGCCTGCACTCCCGGTGCGCGGTCGCGGCCGGCTGCGAGGTGCTGCCCGCGCTCTCCACTAAGCTGGAGAACATCAAGACCGTCATCGACACCACCAAGAAGTGCGGCCAGGTCGAGTGCCCGGTCAGTTAGGATTCTTACCCTCTCCCTTTTTTTCATATTCAAGGCATCCGATCGCGGCGAAAGCCTTATTCAGTTTTGCGCCTTGTAACGCCTCGCCATGGACAGCGTTAGACAGGCGGCCGAGAAAAGCAAGCAGGCCTCTTACAGGATCCAGAACCTACCTCTATCGGTGCGGAACGCCGCGCTAGCAGCGATAGCCTCCGAACTAGGTAAGCGGAAGGACCATATCATACAGGCGAATCAGATAGATCTGGCGGAGGGAGCCCGGACGGGCCTGGCGCAGCCGCTGCTCAAACGTCTCAACTACGACGAGGTCAAGGTGGATGAGTCCATCCGCTCCATCGAGTCCCTCATCGCGCAAGAGGACACCATCGGCAAGGTCATTTCCAAGATGGAGCTTGACGCCGGGCTGGTGCTCGAGAAGGTCAGCTGTCCCATCGGCGTCATCGGCATCATTTTCGAATCCCGTCCAGATGCGCTGGTGCAGATCGCCACCCTCTGCCTCAAATCGGGCAATGCAGTGCTGCTCAAGGGAGGGTCGGAGGCCAGGGAAACGAACAAGGCACTGGCATCGGCCATTGTCGCCGCTTCGGAAAGCATAGACGCGCGGTTGAAGGATGCCGTGCAACTGCTCTCTACCCGAGAGGAGATAAGGGAGCTCTTGGCCCTCGACGAGCTGGTGGATCTCATCATTCCCCGGGGCTCCAATGAGCTGGTCCGTTCGATCCAGAGCTCCACGCGCATCCCGGTGCTCGGGCATGCGGCCGGCGTCTGTCACACCTATGTCGACGAGGATGCCGACCTGGAGATGGCGGTCAGGGTTTGCTACGACGCGAAGGTGCAGTATCCCGCGGTCTGCAACGCCATGGAGACGCTCCTCGTCCACCAGAGCATCGCGTCCCAGTTCCTGCCTAGGATAGCGGCCGAGTACGCAAAGGTGAAGGTGGAGTTGCGCGGTGACCAGGCGACCCGCGGAATGATCGCAGCAGGCAAGGCGACCGAAGCGGACTGGTCTGCCGAGTACAACGACCTCATCCTCGCCATCAAGGTGGTGCCATCGCTCCAGGAGGCCATCGACCATATCAACCGCTATGGCTCTCATCACACCGATTCCATCATCACATCCGATCAGGCCAAGGCCAAGCAATTCATGGACCTGGTCGATTCCGCCTCGGTCATGTGGAACGCCTCGACCCGCTTCGCGGACGGTTATCGCTATGGATTAGGGGCGGAGGTGGGCATCTCCACCAACAAGACGCACGCTCGCGGCCCGGTCGGCTTGGAGGGACTTGCAATCTATAAGTACCGCCTTTCGGGTGAGGGACATATCGTGGCCGACTATGCCGGCAAGAACGCCAAGCATTTCACTCACAGGAAATTAGCATGAGAGACCTGAACCCGCACCGCATCGTGGTCAAGATCGGCACCAACACCATCTGCACGAAGGACGGCACGGTGGACCTGGCCTACATCTCGGATGTGGCGCGCCAGGTGATCGAGCTGAGCGACAAGGGCACCCAGATCATCATCGTGACCTCCGGGGCCATCGGCTCCGGCTCATCCGAGCTCGGCCTCGAGGGCAAGCCGAGGAACATGGCCACCAAGCAAGCCTGCGCCGCGGTGGGTCAGGCCATACTGATGATGGCGTATCGCGACATCTTCGCCAAGTATGGCAAGACAGTCGGGCAGGTCCTCTTGACCTATGGGGCGTTCTCGGAGCGGGCCCGCTACCTCAACCTCAGGAAGGCCATAGACGAGATGTTCCGCATGGGGGTAATTCCGGTCGTCAACGAGAACGATGTCATCTCCACGGACGAGATCGAAGAGATGTTTGGCGACAATGACAAGCTCTCGGCCCTGGTGGCGAGCAAGATCGACGCTGACCTGCTCATCCTTCTCACCGATGTGGACGGTCTTTATGATCGCAACCCCGAGGTCGATCCTGACGCCCGCCTGATCCCGACCGTGGATGAGGTCACCAAGGACATCGAAAGGATCGCGGGGGCGGCCACCTCCGATCGCTCCACCGGCGGAATGAAGACGAAGATCAATGCGGCCAAGATCGCCATGCAGTCTGGTTGCAACATGGTCATTGCGAACGGTCGTCTGGAGAACGTCATCGTAAGGGTGGCCACGGGCGAGGAGATCGGCACTCTCTTCACCGCCCAGCGCAGGTACTCGAACAAGGAGCGATGGATCCTGTTCGCGAGCCCGAGGGGGAAGATCCTGGTCGATGAGGGGGCGGAAAGGGCGCTTCGCCAGGGCAAGAGCTTGCTGCCCTGCGGCATCACGGGGGTCGAAGGCCGTTTCAAGGAGGCGGACGTGGTCCGCATAGGCAATTTCGCCAAAGGCATCAGCAACTTCCCTTCATCTGAGCTGATGGCCTTGCGGGAGCTATGCGCCAGTGAGAAGAGCAACGGGGTGAACAAGGTCGGCAACAACAGGGTGGCCGTCGATAACGTCAACATCGTAATCCTGGACAAGAGCGAGAAACAAGGTCAATGATTAGGCGATCTTGGTCAAAGCGGGGACTCCTTTCACCGATTCCATCTTTTGGTCCTACGCAAGCCTCTAATCCCCGCAAGGTTTAGCCGCTTGGATGCCAGAGCTGCCCGAGGTGGAAATGGTCCGCTCCTATCTAGTGGAGCACGTAGTGGGTAGAACCATCCAGAGCATCACAGTGCTGGACGACGGCATCCTGGAGAAGGTGGCGAGCGAAAGGCTGAAGGAGGCGCTGGAAGGCCGCAAGATCGTCCGGATGGCGCGCCATGGAAAGCAGCTCTTTCTGCAGACCGAGGGAGGGATGACCATGACCATTCATCTGGGCATGACAGGGGACCTCAATTTCCTTGAGATCGAGGAGAAAGAGAGCAGGTTCGCTCGGCTTCTGATTGAATTCGAGGACGGTTCACGGCTGGAATATGAGGACATGCGTAAGTTCGGGGCGGTGGGCATGACCCTGAGCAAGGAGACATTCGTCGCCTTGAAGAGGCTTGCGCCAGACGCCTTGAGCATAGGTCGGAAGGAATTTTCTTCTCGGGTCTTGAAGCACCATAAGGCCATCAAGAGCGTGCTCCTCGACCAGCGGATCGTGGCGGGGATCGGCAATTTGTATGCGGACGAGATACTTTTCCAAAGCAGGGTGCACCCCGCCTTCAGCGCCGCTTCCATGACCGAGAAGGAACTTGCGAGGGTCTATCGGGAAATGAGAAAGGTCCTGAGGCAGTCGATACAGATTAAGACGGACTTCTCCAGACTTCCGCCCAGCTACCTGCTGCGTGACCGGAGCATCGAGGCAAGGTGCCCCAGGGGGCACAAGGCCATGCAAACGATGATGGTCGGAGGTCGGACCGCCTACTTCTGCGCAGTTTGTCAGAAGATCGAACATTAGAATTGATTAATCTTATTTTTCTGAATAATCAGAATATTCTATATATATGGGGTCGTATCTCCCTCGTAGGTGCTTGCATGACGAAGAAGAAGGATTGTTGTCGCCCAGCGAACAATGGATCGGAGGATTATCAAGTGGAATCGATCGTAAGCGTGGACGATCGAGGACAGATGGTCCTCCCCAAGGATGTACGAGAGCTCCTGAAGATCAGGGCGGGCGAGAAGCTTGCCCTGGTGGTCATGCGCAAGGAAGGCCGACCATGCTGCATTCACCTGTTCAAAGCGGACGAGCTGGCTGACAGGGTCAAGTCCCTGGTCGGACCTTTGATGGAAGAAGCGCGGAGGGCTTGAGCCCATGGCGGAAACAATGCGGACGAGCGCCGATCTGTCACCACATGACAAGATGGATCATGTGAAGGCGCGTCTCGGTCTCCGGCGCATGAGTCATAAGGTAAAGCCTGGATTGTACGTCCTCGGAGACCCTAATCCCGAATCAAAGGTGTTCGTCACAGGCAATTATACGCTCAGCTTCGATGCCCTCCGTTCCGCCCTTAAGGGAATGGATGCCTACATCATGGTGCTCGACACCCGAGCCATCAATGTCTGGTGCGCTGCCGGAAAGGGCACCTTCGGCACCGGTGAGGTGGTGGAGCGCATCGAGAAGACGGAATTGGCTCAGATAGTGTCTCATCGCACCCTCATCCTTCCGCAGCTGAGCGCCTCCGGTGTCTCAGCGCACGAGGTCAAGAAGCGCTCCGGGTTCAAGGTGGAGTACGGTCCGGTGCGGGCGGAGGACATACCAGAGTATCTCAGCCTAGGCAAGGCGACCGAGGAGATGCGCCAGGTGCGTTTCAACCTCAAGGACAGGCTGGTGCTCATCCCGGTGGAGATAAAGCAGTACTTCCTCTATCTTGCCCTGATCATCACGGGCATGTTCATCGTCGGAGGTTACTGGCCGGCCCTAATGGTGCTCACCGTTTTCATCACCGGGATCGTGCTCTTCCCCATGCTCCTACCCTACATTCCCTCGAAGTCCTTCAGCGGCAAGGGACTGGTGCTGGGCGGAGTGGTGGCGGTATTGGTCTCTATCATCCCTTCCCTGCTGTCCAGCAATCCGAACCCGTGGTGGATGGGCTTTGGAGCCCTCGAGAACGCGCTCCTCATGTCGCCCTGGGTGGGCTACATCGCGCTCAACTTCACTGGCTCATCGACCTTCACCTCCAGGACCGGGGTGCGCAAGGAGATCTTCACCTACATACGGGTGTTCGTGGTCATGTTCATCGCCGGAGTGGCGCTCTTGGCGGCGGTCAAGCTCATGCAAGCGGGAGGTATGCTCTGATGGGCGATGAGATCCAATTGATCCAGCCGACCTCTTGCGGGTGCCAAGGCGATGGTGTCAACACTCTAAAGTACATGCCAGAAAGATGCATCAACTGCGGTATGTGCTCGGTGGTGTGCCCGCATCGGGTCTTCTCGCCTGGTGAGAAGAAGGCGCAATTGGTACGGTCGGAAGCCTGCATGGAATGCGGCGCCTGCCAGCTCAATTGCCCGGTGAACGCTATCGCAGTGGAGAGCGGGGTAGGTTGTGCGGCCGCCATGATCCGGGCCGCCCTCAGCGGAAAGAAAGAGGTCACCTGCGGGGACGATGGTTGCTGCGGTTATGATGACTGACCCGGCTCAAAGGCTCATGAGGCGCAAAAGGTTGCCGCTGAACAGCTTTTCTTTCATTTCCTCGGTCCCCCAAGGCTGCTCCTGCACGAAGGAGACCCAACAGGGCTGAGAATAGGCCAGCTCGAAAAGGAACCTGTCCGAGCCGAAGATCACCCGGTCCGATATAAGAGCTCTCTTTGAGCTACTCCTTCAATCTCAAACGGAGGGCTGACCAATCCTCGTCTATGGAGAAGATGGAGACCCCCGTCAGCCCTACCCCTTCCGCATACTCGCGTATGATGTCCCGATCCAGGTCAGTGGCGATCTTGGAAGTGCCCTTTGGGTACGAGATCCATAAGACCGTTTTCTCGGTCAGGATGGGCCTCACCGCCTCCAGCTTCTTTTTCAGCTCTTCCATCGAGGTGACGAAGATTTGGATGACGTCCGCCTGCACGAGCTTGACCTCGAGCCGGGCCCCTTCCGGCAATTGGGCCATTGATCGCCGGTATCCCTCCGGAGCGTCCAGGAGGAGCATCTTCTGACCTGGCTTGAGCAAAAGCTTCTGCACCACAGATTTCTCTGACATCTTGCCTCATAGAAATGATGCAACCACCCTCTAATCTCGCTTTCCATGCTTTGGCGCAGCGTGTCAAAATGTGCTATGACACGATATCTTCAATAATGATCATTCCATATCCTGATAAAAAGCCCCTGGATGCAATGATCTACCGGAATCATGAGCGGGGGCGAGATCGCATCGGGAGAGTCGCGAAATGACAGGCAAGCCCATGGTCTGGATGGATGGCAAGCTGATCGAAGAGGAGAAGGCTGTCGTGCCATTGATGACGCACGCGCTGCACTACGGGACGGGCGTCTTCGAAGGTATCCGGGTGTACGAGACCGAGAAGGGACGGGCGGTCTTCCGGCTCCCCGAGCACATGGTGCGCTTCCTCAATTCCGCCAAGGCATTGTGCATGGCCATACCCTATTCGGTGGAAGAGCTGGTGAATGCGACCCGCCAGGTGGTCCGCGAGACCAAGGTGGAGGTCGACTACATCCGCCCCATCGCCTTCTATAGCTCCAGCAAGAAGCCCAGGCGCATCGTCCTGAACCCGCACGATTTCAATGTCAGCGTGGCCATCGCCACAGCGTACATGGGAGCCTACATGGGGGCAGACGGGCTGGAAAGCGGGGCCAAGATCATCACCTCCTCCTGGCAGAAGCCCACCAACGCTTCCACATCCTTGCAGGCCAAGATCTGCGGCAACTACGTGAACTCCGTCCTCGCTAAGATCGAGTCCAATCAGCAGGGCGCCTCCGAGTCGCTCATGCTCAACTCCAACGGCACCGTGGCGGAAGGTCCGGGGGAGAACGTTTTCATGGTGAAGGGGGGCAAGCTCATCACCCCGCCGCTATCCGCTTGCGTGCTGGAAGGCATCACCAAGGACAGCGTTTCCACCATCGCCAGGGACTTGGGATTCGAGCTGATAGAGCGCGAGATCACCCGTGCGGAGATATGGATCGCGGACGAGTTCTTCATGACTGGCACAGCGGCGGAGGTCACACCCATCGCATATCTGGACGGTCGCCCCATCGGCAACGGAAAGGCAGGCACCGTCACCAAGAAGCTGCAGACGGCGTTCTTCGACGCTGCGCGGGGAAAGGATCCAAAGTACGCGCAGTGGCTCACATATTGTGAATGAACGCCTCGCTATCCTTGCAGGCGACCGATGGAACAGCAAGAGAAGGATGCGCTAAAGACATCCATCATCATACATGGACCAGAAGCAGTGGACACTGGATTGGCCTTGAAGGTCATTGAGATAATGCGGGCCCTGGGGCCGGCCAAGGCGGTGATGAGCGGCTACACGGGAGTGGCCGCGGTGGTGGACGCTGGCCTTGAGGGCAGGATCGACATTTCCAGGCACCGGATCCCTTCCGTCACTCTGGTAGAAGAGGACGAGCAAGCCGACCTTTTGGTCCTGGTGAACTATGGCAAAAGCAGGGAATCTGCCATGCGGTTCGGGTCCATGGTCTTCGCCAGGACCAATGGCCGCCTCAGCAAGCCTTTTCTGCAGGTTGACAAAGGCATGCTGATCGAATGGGGCGGGCATATCGAGGCCCTCGCCGATCGGTTGGTCGATCGACTGGGTTTGGAGAAGGTCATTGCCCCTCGAGGAATGAATGAAAGCGCAGAGGTTTGGCGAGAGATCGGGGGAGTGCTTCCCGGCGAGAATCTCTGGATCAATGGGGTGGTCGTCGGAAGGGCTTCCGCCGCCAGAGTGCGCATCGGTTGCGATGCCATAGGCCACATCATGGCGGAAGGCCTAGCGCTGAAACCTTCCGGAGTGAGGCGGTTGGGCAAGTATGACCCATCAACAGCCCATGTCCGCAGCGGACTGACGCGAAGGACCAGTGCGCCACCGCGCATCGCGCCGGGTTCTAAGGACGAAGGCGCTTTCCTGATCGACCATGACGCGGAAGGAGCCATCTACCTGTGCCGAGATGCATCTCTGGTGGTGACGGTGGGAGACGACACCAGCAGGGCCGCTGGCAGCGTGCTCAGTCGGTTTGGCGTCCCGATCATGGCCATCACCGACGGAGACGAGGACGGCATATCCAACGATGTGACGCTCGCTCCCGGGTCCGTCGTCTTCCGTTTGAAAGGGGGCAACGACGACCTCCTCGGGGCGAGACTTAGGCAGGTCCTGTTCCACGACAAGGGCCATTTACCATCACGGATCACGGCGGAAGAGGTGGCGGCCATGGTCAGAGAGATGGCCGAGGGCGCTCTCCTTTGGGAGCGGTGGGTGCCACAAAGCGATCAGGCCAGAGAATAAAAAGAATAAGAATGGAAAGGGTTTAGGGAGCCATCGCCTCATGCCGCGCCGTTCTCGCTGGTTAGCCCCTTTCTGATCTTCTTGTCGAAGTACCATCCAAGTACAAGAGCGAGGATGGACAGCGGAAGAGCGATCAGGATGGGGTCCAAGATCGACAGTGGCTTGGTCAGCAGGCTGTCGTTCCCGGTGAGCGCCTTGCAGAGACCGACGACCTTGGAGGTGGTGGTGCACGCGAACGAGGTCCAAATGAACCAGGTGATCGAACCCACGACCAGGGAGATGCGTGCGGCGAACTTCGAAGGCCGCTTGGCGAACAAGGTGTGCACGAAGAGCGGCAGGAAGGCGCTGGCGCAGATCCCGAAGAACATCGCTGTGGCGACGGCGATGATCCCCCCCACCTTTGGCAGTGACCACGCCAGTGCCAGGGAGACTAAGATCATGATCATCGTGGCGACCTGGTTCAGCCGCAGGGATCCCTTTCCTGTCTCCTCCTTCCTGTACCTCTCCGGAACGATCCTCGTCTTCTTGACCGAGGCCCATAGGTCATATCCAGCCGCGGACCCCATGACATGGAAGAGCGAGGACATGGTGGACATGGCCGCCGCCAATAAGGTTAGCATTAATATTACCACTATGGTCTGGTCCATGGATGCGTTGATGAAGAGCGGGATGATGTTGTTGATGTTCCCGTTCGCCGCCGTGTACGCGATGTTGTGGAAGGGTGCATTGTTATAGAACCATACATTGGACCAGGCGCCAATGGTGAAGGCGAAGCCGGTCATGAAAACGAGGAAGACTCCGCCCACCGGAATGGCCCGGTTCAGCGTCTTGGCGTCCTTCGCGGTCATGAACCTGACCGTCAGCTGCGGTTGGGCTAGCACGCCGATGCCTACCGGCAGGACGATGGTCCCTACCAAGCTGAACCAGTTCTCGGACCCGAATGTGGGGAAGGCCGTCCACCCGTTCATCCCCTGGTTCTTGAACGTCTGGGGGATCTGCGGCGATAAGGCGGTCAACTGCTGGTTGGCCGAATCGATGCCGCCCAGCAGGTTGATCGTGATCAGCAGGATGACAGTCATCCCGATGAGCATAAGGCCAGCTTGCAAGGCATCGGTGTACATGACGGCGCGCAGTCCTCCCGTGATCACGTAGATCGCCGTTATCGCCGTGAAGATCAGAAGTGCGGTGTCCACGCTCAGTCCCGGTATGGTGGCGGACATGAAAACCGATCCTCCGATGAGCACGGCCGCAGCGTACAGAGGCATTCCGATCAGGATCACCAGGGCGACGAACCAGCGGATGAATTCAGAGTCTAAGGATTTTCCCAGGAACTCCGGGAAGGTCTGAGCCTTGAGCTTCTGGCCGATCCTGCGCACCCTCTTGCCAAAGAAGACGAATGCGATCAGAAGACCGATCAGGATATTCAGGGCGGCCAGCCAGATGATGCCCATGCCCCAGGTGGCCGCGTAACCCCCGAAGCCGATGATGGCGGAGGTGCTGATAAAGGTCGAACCGTACGAAAGGCCGATGATCCAGGCATTGATGTTCTTCCCCGCGAGGAGGAAGTCCGCCCCGCTCTTCGTCTTCCTCCAGCCAAGATAGCCGAGGAATACCGTGACCGCCGCATAGACGATGGTCGCGCCCCATAGCAATCCAGAATCGACCATGCCTTTCACTCCTCGTTAGAATTGCGTTTCAGCCAGCCATACACAACGCATGCGATGGCGGACCCGATCATCAGCACATACCCCAAAATGATCCATGGATCGTCTATCCCGAGCAGCATTCATCCCCCTCCTCGTACAGAGGCCTGTGGAAGCCAGAGGCATGTTTTCCCTCCGCCTCGTGCTCCAGCATCCTTCTGCGACTAAATTTGGCGGACGCAATCATATTGTCCATATATAAATGTTACATGATAGAACGGCGCACGTTAGCACTTGTCAAGGTTGCCATATTCCCCAGTGATTCATTATTTTGGTTCAGTATTGGCGTTTGTCGATGACCCTCTTGGCCTTGCCCTCGAAGCGCGGCAAGGTCCCTGGCTCAACCAGGTCCACATGAGCGCTGATGGACAGGGTGTTGCGCAACCTGGCGCATATCCTTTCGCGCAGGCGCTCTATCTCCGCGAGATTATCGATGAACGCCTCGGGCTTCAATTCCACCCGGACCATGATCTCGTCCAGTGCCCCCTTTCGCTCCACCACGATCTGGAACTCATTGCCGACCTCCGGGTTGGCCAGCAGGCAGGCCTCCACCTGGGAAGGGAAGACGTTGATACCGCGGATGATGAGCATGTCGTCCACTCGTCCGCTGATACGGCCCAACCTTGGGTGCCAGCGGCCGCAGGCGCACTTCTCCCATTCCACCGTGGCGATGTCTCCGGTGCGGTAGCGCACTATGGGAAGGGCTTCTTTCTGCAGCATGGTGACCACCAGCTCGCCCCGCTCTCCCGGTGCCAGAGCCTCGCCGGTCTGGGGGTCTATGACCTCCAGCAGGGTCATGTCAGCCCAGACGTGCATGCCCGCCTGCTCGCTGCACTCGCACCACAGCGGTCCAGACAGCTCGCTGGTGCCATAGATGTTGATGGCCTTGACCCCCAACCAATCGTTCATCTTGTCCCGCATTCCGTCGGACCAGGGCTCGGCCCCGAGAATGCCGGTGCGCAGTTTGGTGTCGTTCTTGATGCTGATGCCCATCTTCTCCGCGACCTCGCCCAGGTACATCAGGTAGGATGGGGTGCAGGCGATCGTCGTCACTCCCAACCTCTGGATTAGATCGATCTGCCGCTCGGTGTTGCCTGTGGACGCCGGGACGACCGTGGCGCCCAAGCGCTCCGCGCCATAATGCAGCCCGAGGCCGCCTGTGAATAGTCCGTATGTATAGGCGACCTGGAAGATATCGTCCTGCGTCACCCCCGCGGACATCAGCCCACGAGCTATGGACTCGGACCAGTTGTCCACGTCATGTTGCGTGTATCCCACGATGGTCGGTCGACCAGTGGTGCCGGAGGAGGCGTGGTAGCGGACCAGCTCACGGTTGGAGGCCATGAACAAGCGGTCCTGCCCTATCTCCCTCAGGTCCTTCTTGTGCATGAACGGCAGCTTGATGACGTCCTTCATGGCCCGGATGTCGTCCGGCGAGACGCCAGCGGCCTTCATCCTTTCGCCATAGAAGGGGGAGAAATGATAGAGCCTGTAGGCCAGGGCTTTCAGGTGCTTGAGCTGCACCGATCGCAGCTCCTCCTTGGGCATCAGTTCGATCTTGGGATTCCAGTATGCCACCGTGCTTTCCCTCCCTCATGCGCGAGTGTGTGAGGTGATATCATGTAGCATATTTTACCGTTAAGGTGCGCCGGGGTTCAAGCCTTAGGTGAAGTGGGAGGTGTCCAGCAGGGTCCTGCCACTAGCGAGGATGGTCTCCACCGCCTTGTCGATGTTCTCCACCCGGAGGATGAGCACCGCCCTTGGCCGGTTACGGTAACCGTAGGCGTACTCGATGTTGATGCCGTTGTCCTTCAGGACCTCGGTCAGGTCGTACAGTCCGCCAGGCTTGTCTTCCATGTCCACCGCCAGAACGTCGGTGAACTTGGCCACGAACCCTTCCTTCACCAGCTTCTCGTGCGCCCTCTCCGGGTGATCGACCAGCATGCGGATCACCCCGTAGCCAGACCCTTCCGCGATGGTGAACCCGAGGATGTTGACCTTGGACTCCTTCATCGCCTTGGCGACGTCCATCAACCTTCCTGGTCTGTTCTCGGAGAATATCGAGAGCTGCTTGATCTTGTAGGCGTCGATTTCCTTGGGAATCAGTACTCCCTCCTGTCCATCACCCTTTTCGCTTTCCCTTCAAAGCGCGGCAGGGTCCCAGGTTCGACCAGTTCGACCGTGGCCCCCACGTTCAGCAGGTTTCGGAGCTTGAACGCGATGCGCTCCCTGATGGCGTTCAGCTCGATGATGTTGTCCGTGAAGGCCTCGGGCTTCAGTTCCACCTTGACGTGCATAGTGTCGAGCGCCCCCTTGCGCTCCACCACGATCTGGAACTCGTTGCCGACCTCCGGATTGGCCATCAGCGAGTATTCGACCTGGGAGGGGAAGACATTGATACCGCGCACAATAAGCATATCGTCGACCCGGCCGGTGATGCGCCTCAGCCTAGGATGGGTGCGTCCGCAATTGCATTTCTCCTCATCCGCTACCGAAAGGTCACCGATGCGGTATCGGATCATGGGGAACGCCTCCTTCTTCAGCATGGTCAGGACCATCTCCCCGCGCTCTCCTGGACCCACCGGCTCGTTCGTCTTCGGGTCGATGATCTCGAGGTAGGTGATGTCCCGCCAGAAATGGATGCCGTTCTGCTCCCCGCACTCGGAGAAGAGCGGTCCGGACAGCTCGCTGGCACCGTAGCAGTTGATGCCCTTCACGCCTGTCCAGTCGTAGATGCGGTCCCTCATCTTCTCCGACCAAGGCTCGGCACCCAGCAGCCCGATGCGCAGTTTGGTGTCGTTCTTGATGCTGACGCCCATCCTCTCCGCCACTTCGGCCAGGTGCACCATGTAGGAAGGGGTTGCTGCATATGCCGTCACACCCAAATCCTTGATCAGCTCGATCTGCCTCTCCGTGCCTCCGGTGGAGGCGGGTACGACCGCGGCCCCAATCCTCTCCGCCGCGTAATGGAAGCCCAGCCCTCCGGTGAAAAGCCCGTAGGTGTTGGCCACCTGGACCACATCGTTCTCGTCCAATCCCGCAGAGACGATGGACCGGGCGAGGGACTCGGACCAATTCTCGATATCGTTGCGCGTGTAGCCGACCACCGTAGGTTTTCCGGTGGTCCCAGAGGAGGCATGGAAACGGATGATGTCCCGGCGGGGCGCTATGAAGAACTTGTCCGGATAGCCGTCTCGCAGGTCTTTCTTGCTCATGAAGGGCATTTTCTGAATGTCATCGATCGAGCGGAGGTCATCCGGCTCCACTCCGGCGGCCACCATCCTGTCCCGATACATTCTGGAATGATCATAGGCACTCTTGACCAGTGATCTGAACAGCTTCAATTGCAGCGCTTCAAGGTCCTTCTTCGGCATGAGTTCGATTTCAGGATTCCAACAACCCAAGGCTTTCCCCCCGGTCAGGATACGCACGAATGGAGCGGCCCCGGCCAAAGCGGAGTCGTGTAGCCTGATAGCATGGAGCATATATGAATCCGTGTGCTGACCGCTCTGGCGCCGCCCCTGATCTCGATGAGATCGTCGACGTTGATGGCCCGGTTGAACTCTTCCCCGACCACGATCAATCCTGCCCGGCAGCCCTTGCCCTCGACCACCGAGTTGGCGGTCAGCGTGGATGACGCCGATACCAGCTCGATATCCTTGTGGAAGGATTTGTCCAGTTTATTGATGGAATTGAAGATGCCAATGGAGAGGTCTTTCCTGGTGGCGAGGACCTTGGCCTTGCAGGCGATCTTGCCAGTCACCAGATCGATGATCATTGAATCGGTGCATGTGCCCCCGGGGTCGATGCCCAGTCCAAAGCTCATTGCGCACTCCCCTCCCGAACTGCAGATCAGTTCATTGGCCCCGGATGGAAGTACCCTTGATCATGCCTTTTCCTGAGCGTCCGGGCACCTGCCAAAGGCCTTTGGGACTTGAAAAGGCTCAGCTTATGGACCCGAGCCCCTCTCCGGGCACGCTGTCGCGGGCGCGCAAGCTCTCCTCGATCAGTGGCTCGAGGTTGTTCTCCGATACTCTGGCCACCTTCGGCAGCCCGTCCGGGAACACCCGCTCCAATTCCCGCACCAGGTAGTCATGGATGATGCCAGAGGTTCTCACCTGCTCCATGCTCCAGCCCTCGACCAGCTCCAAGGCCAGGTCTCGGCCTCCTTTGAAGAACGCTTCCGACAGGACAGAGGTGACCACGGTGTGCGGGCTGATGATGGCCACTTCCGCTTCCCTCAATGACTGGGCATTGCCGTTGAAGGAGATAGCCAGTCCCCCTCCCTTGCGTACCAGCCTCAAGGCCTGCGCATCAGTGATGCCATGTCCGATGTAGACCGTATCCTCCAGTCCGATACCGGTCTTCTTGCAGACATCGACGACAGAGGCGGCCTTCTCCTCTCCGCCCACCGGGTTCACCTCGGTCAGGAAGCGATGGGAGGCAAGGTCGGAGAGCTCGCTCCAGAGGATCTCGTCCAAGCGGTGCGCTGTCCTCTGGTCCTGGGTGCTGAGATCCCGGGGCCCCCGCGCCGCCTGAGGGACATCCAGCGGTTCCATGTCGGAGATCTCGCGGGCCAGGCTCCTGAGGGTCTCCATTTCCCAGTCCTCCATCTTGACGCTGTCGATGGAAAGCTTGGTGCAATAGGCGTTCTCCATCGGGATACCGATGGCATCGCACACCGCGGAGACGTAGTGCTCGTAGCTGGTGGATACGATGAAGGAGGCCATGATCTCCTGCATATAGCGCATGGTCTTGACCGCCCCCGGGATGACCGTGATATGCTTGCGGGAGAAATCCAGCACCTGGTTGTCGCTCGCCCCATGGGCTTTAAGGAAGGGAAGGACCAGGCGCAGCTTCTCTCCGGCCCGGTAGTTCTGCCTCTTCAGCACTTCGGCCAGAACCTCGTCGTACCTCGAGATCATGCTGTAGAAGCGATTGCCGCCCGGGATGAAATGCTCGCACAGCTCCTGGGCATTCTCGTTCTTGGTGATCGGACCTTCGAGACCGGTCACGAATTGTTTGCCTTCGTAAGAGATGACCTCTTCCAGACCCTCGAAGTCCATTTCCACTCCTCAGAACTCACCGCTGGCGATCGCTCGGTCGACCGCCTCGGTCAGGTTGTATGCTCCCGCCAAAGGTTTCCCATCTTCGTAAAGCTTTCCGTTGCGCACCGTGACCAAGCCATCCGCGAACATCTTGATGGCATAGGTCAGCAAGGGCAGTTCACGCCTCTCCCCATCCTTCCGCAGCCTGAGGAACAGCTCCTCATTCTCCATCTCCTCTTTGGAGAGCAGGTCGAACGAACTGCTGCCATGACGCTGGTCCATGTCCGTCCATAATCTCACGTACTCCGGCGCGAGCAGCGAGAAAGAGCAGAACGCGACGGCCGGGCCCTTGTCCGAGTCCGGTTGACACAGATGCACCATGGATCCATGCCGCTCCGGCCGGGTGGCGATGATCTTGTAGATGACCTCCTGCCAGGTGCCCTTCGGTCCTCCTGGGAGGGCGGGATGGAGATTGAGCAGATCGAAGCGCACGCTGGTATCGCTATCGATCCATAGCATGTAGCCAGCCATTATGCCGATGTCGAACGGATTGCCGTAGAGCATGGTCCTCATCTTGCGGCCATAGGCCGCCCGCCACTCGTCCTTGCCCCCTTCCTTCAGGGTGGCGCGGAACCGCTTCCACGACAAGGTGATCAGAGGGATGTCCAGGATTCTCACCAGGTCGAAGAACTTCTTTCTCTCGGCGAAATCTGAATGCCCAGGCTCCTCGCCCTCCTCCCAATTGCAGAAGACGAAGGAGACGGAAACGTCCAGCACCCCCTCATCTCTCTTCTTGATGATGGTGGCCAGCAGGTTGCGGGCCGCTTCGTCCCGCCCGGAGGAGAACCAACCCAGGCGTATCATCTTCGCCTGCCTCCCGGTCTTGCAGGAAGGAACTCTCGGGTCAGATCAAAGCTCAAGGATGTGGCCGACATGAAGTCACTCATAGCAGTACCGGTGAATGGGTGCATAGTATTTTGGGGTTCTGCCGCCCCCTCAGAACAAGTAGTCATCCACTAGTCTCGATTCTCCGCCCACGGAGCAGGCGATCGTTTCCAGCCCCAGCGCCTGGATGCGCCGCTCCACCTCCTGGCGGTCCTCGAGCCTTGAGTTCACGTAGACCGTGGCTCCCGTATCGATGGAGAAGTAGCAGGCGATCCCCTCCTGGCGCATGGCCTTCACCTCCATGATGACCTTGATCGTCTCCGGCCGCCAGAGCACCAATTCGTCGATGGCGGTCATGGTGATGCTGTGCAGGAGGAGGGTGTCGGTCTCGGCCAAAGCGCAGATGCGGTCGATGTCCCGGGCGTAGATGGCCCTTTCCATCTTGTCGAGCGCGTCTTCCACGTACTCCAGGCGGGCCTTGAAGAATGGCGAACTGGCGATCTCCTTATGGGCGGCGTCGGTGGACTTCTTGGCCGGGATCAGCGCGCACACGATGCCCATGTCCAGTTGTTCCGGGGAGGCCAGCATGTGCGAGTAGCTCTCCTCGTCCGAGCGGCCCGCGTACCAGCGAGAGAACCCGCCGGTCACCGCCCGGGATGCCGAACCTGCTCCTCTCCGAGCGTAACGGGAGATCTGTTCCAAGCTCAGGTCCAGGCCCAGAGCGGCGGCGGTGGCTACGGCCAAGGCCGCGAAGCCCGAGGCGCTGGCCCCCAGCCCGATGTTGGACTGGAAGGTGTTCTCGGAGACCATTTTGAAACCGGAAGCCTCCTTGGCCAGGGCGCGCAGGGGCTCCACCACCGCCAGGATGCGCTCCAGGTCCCTTCCCTTGGCGGGTTTGCCATCGAACTCCGCCGTATCTTGCCGGCGCCCGAACTCGACGGTGGTGATGGTGTGGATCGGGGCCGTGCACACGGAAATGGAATCGTGGTATGGCAGGCGCAGTCTTTCGTCCTTGAGGCCATGGTATTTGATCAGGCCTTGGATCGGATAGGCGATAGCGGAGGCTTTCATCTTTCACCTCAGATGTCGAAGATCACGGTCAGGGAAGGTTCCTGCGGGTCGACTTCCAGCATGTGATATGTGATCGCCTTTACTTCATGCCTTTGCGGATGCCGCTCGAGGTCGATCCTCTCCCCCTTGGCCACGCACTGCAGCGCCATTCCGTCCAAGGTGACCTTGAACTCGCTCAGCAGCAGGCGCTTGGCGTCGTGGAAGTAGAGGAACTCCGAAAGGAAGTTATAGAGCAGGGACTCATGATCGTGCCCGCACACCTGGAAGCTGATCTCCTCCAGGGGCCTCACGGTGGACACATCGGTCATCTGATCGAAGAGGGCGTAGGCGGCATTGGCAAAGCATTCCTCCAGGTTCTGGCCATACGCCCTTACCATGACGTCCGCGGTGTGCTCCAGGAGCTCGAACCTCATGAGCCAATGAACCTCCCATTAGGAATAAAGCTATTGTCATGGAAGGCCGAGGAAAGCTATATGGGGCGGTTTCGCGGTGGGCGTCTCATGCGTCTGCTGATCATTGGGTGCGGCTCCATCGGGGGCATACTGGCCAAGGCAGCGGAGGAGATGGACGGGGTGGACCGCTTCTACCTCTCCGACAAGAGCGAGGAGCGCGCCCAGGCCCGCTCCCGAGAGTTCGGCAAGGCGAAATACCTGCCCAACGACGACATCTCGGTGCTGCGCGTGCTGAGCGAGGTCGACCTGGTGATCGAGGCGGCCAGCCAGGAGGCCGCCAAGCGCTTCGCCCTGATGTGCTTGGAACGCGGCCGGGACATCATGGTCATGTCCGTGGGAGCCTTCGCGGATGACACCTTCCGATCGCAATGCTTCAATCTGGCCAAGCGCAAGAGAGGGCGGTTGTACATCCCCTCGGGGGCGGTCTGCGGCACGGACGGTCTGAAGTCCGCGGCGGTGGAGGAATTGAGCGAGGTGCGCTTGATCTCGACCAAGGGACCCAACAGCCTGGCCGATGTGCAGTACCTGAAAGAGAAGGGCATCGATGTGTTCTCGCTGAAAAGCAAGACCGTGGTTTTCGAAGGAAAGGCCAGGGATGCGGTGAAGCACTTCCCCAAGAACATCAATGTGGCCGCCACGGTGAGCCTGACCGGCCTGGGCTTTGAGAGGACGGAGGTCACGATCATCTGCGATCCAAACACCAACGCCAACTCGCACGAGCTCATCGTGAAGGGCAAGTTCGGAGAGATCAGGGCGGTGACGGACAACCTGCCCTTCCCTGGCAATCCGGCCACCAGCTATCTGGCCGCGCTCTCGGCGGTGGCCGCCCTGAGGGGCATCGCAGAGAACGTCTGGATAGGGGCCTGAGACACTGTGGCATTGCGCTTTCTTTTAATAGCGCTCTCGCCGTTCTCAGGCTGAGGAGTAGTATGGAGAAGCGGATCAAGATGATCTTCGATCTCGCATCCGAGCCATTGGATGCGATTGTTCTCATCAATGACGTGGAGCCGAACCTGGACATAGGATTCTTCTATGCCACCGGAGTGGAGGCGGGCCTTTTCGAGAACTGCGCGGCCATCCTCTTCCCGGACGGCCGGGTGGACCTGGTCGTGACCGCACTGGAGGAAACGAGCGCGCAGGGCACCAGGGCCGAAATAAAGGTCATAGAGAGGAAGGGGGACCGGGAGCGTCTGATCAAGGAAAGCCTGCGCTCGGTCAAGAGGGTGGGGGTGAACGGAGCGGGTCTCACCTACCGCAAGCTGCAAGACCTGCGGTCCATGGCTGATGTGGAAGTGGTGGACGTCTGGAGGGCCATCGAGGCGGCCAAGCAGATCAAGGACCAGAGGGAGATAGGGCACATCAGGAAGGCGTGCCAGATCGCTTCAAAGGTGGGGGCCGAGATCCCCTCTTTCATCGAGGAGGGCATGACCGAATACCAGGCGGCCGCGGAGATAGGCTACCGCATGCAGAAGCTGGGGGCCTCGGCCCCCTCCTTCCCCACCAACGCCTCCTTCGGGGCCAACGCGGCCGAGCCGCATCACCTTCCCGGCGCGGACGAGCTAAGGAAGGGCCAATTCGTGCTATTCGACTACGGGGCGCTGTACAAACGCTACTGCTCGGACGTCACGCGCACCTTCGTGTTCCGCAAGGCCACCCAACGGCAGAGGGACATGTACGAGGTGGTGGCCGAGGCGCAGAGAGTGGGCATCGAGGCCATGCGGGAGGGCGTGAGCGGCAAGGAGGTGGACGCGGTGGCCAGGCAGGTCATCGATTCCTCTCCCTTCAAGGGCCTGTTCATCCATTCCTTGGGCCATGCGTTAGGGCTGGCGGTGCACGACGGAGGCCGCATGTCCCCCGAGTCGGACCTCATCCTGAAGGAGAACATGGTCATCACCGTGGAGCCAGGTGTCTACGTCCGCGGAGAGGGCGGGGTGCGCATCGAGGACGATGTGCTGGTGACCAAGACCGGCTGCGAGCTCCTGACCACCGCGCCCAGAGAGTTCCGGGTGATCTGATGGAGGACCTGCTCCGGAGGGCGGTGGGCGCCATGCTGAATGAGGGGGCGGAGTTCTGCGATGCCCGCTACCAGACTTTGGAGCGCACGGATGTGCTGGTGGTGGATGGCGGCATCCGCACCTTGTCCAAGGTCAGGAACGGCGGGCTGTGCCTGCGGGCCAGGCTCGCCGGTGCCTGGGGCTATGCCTCCCTGCTGACCCCGGAGCCGAAGGCCATGATCGAGGCGGCCAGACAGGCGGTCAAGAACGCCAAGGTGGGCACGGCCAAGGGGCCGAGGATCGATCTGCAGAGGTCGGCGACGGGTTCGTTCCCCGCCCGGGTCAAGGTCCACCCTTCCAGCGTGCCATTGGAAGACAAGCTCGCCCTGGCCATGGAGGTGGACAAGGGACAGCGGGTCGAGGCGCGGGTGGTGAATCGGAACACCCTTCTCGGAGACGCGGTGAAAAAGGTCTGGGTGGAGAACTCCCAAGGCACCTCGGTGAACTGGGAGGAGGTGCGCGGCCGATTGATCGTGCAGACCGTGGCGGCGGAAGGGGATCGCAGGGAGATATTCTACAAGATCATCGACGGGACCAAAGGCTTCGAACAGTTCCAGGCCGTGGACCCCCAGGGAGTGGGAGGGGAGTGCGCCTCCGAGGCCATCAGCATGCTGACGGCGAAGAAATGTCCTTCCGGCTACCTGACCTGCATCACCGACCCTTCGATCTCTGGCACGCTGGCGCATGAGGTCATGGGCCATGCCTCCGAGGCCGATGAGATCGTCAAGAACCGGTCGTTCCTGAGCTCGGTGGTGGGCAAGAAGGTGGCCAGCGAGGATATCACCATGGTGGACGATGGCACGGTGACGGGTGCCTATGGGGGCATCCAGTTCGATGACGAGGGGACGCCCGCCTCGCACACCGTGATCATCAAGGAGGGGGTCTACCAGGGCTACATGCACTCCCTGGAGACCGCCGCGGAGATGAAGGTGCCCCCCACGGGCAACGGCCGGGCGCAGGACCACCAGAGGCGGGTGTTCGTGCGCATGACCAACACCTACTTCGAACCGAGGGACTGGACGCTGGAGGAGATGATCGAGGATGTCAAGTACGGGGTCCTCGCCGAGAGGACCATCAGCGGCATGGAGGACCCTGTAGGGGGCGGCTTCGAGGCGAAGGCCCTCCGAGGCTTCCTCATCGAGAACGGTAGGATCACCGACATGCTGCAGGGCGCCACTTTGACCGGCAAGGCGCTGGAGATCCTGAAGACCACCGATGCGGCGGGCAAGGACCTGCGCCTGGACGGGGGCAATTGTGGCAAGGGCATCGAGGACTTCGTGCCGGTCTCTTCTGGAGGGCCATATTGCCGCTCCAAGATGATGATAGGGGGTGGTTGATTGGAGCTTTACCCGCTCATCGAGGCGGCCCTGAAGGAAGCGAAGCGCATGGGCGCCACGCAGGCAGAGGCCTATGCGGTCCAGGCCAGAGGCTTCAGCGCCTATCTGGACGACGGCGATGTGAAGAGCGTGGAGTCGAAGAAAGACTCTGGGATAGCGGTCCGCGTCATCTCCTCGAGACGATTTGGCCAGTCCTCATCGATCGCCACCACCGAGGAGCAGGCTCGAGATTGCGTCCGAGCGGCCGTCGAGGTGGCAAGCCTCCTGCCGGAGGAAAAGATCTTCACACGCTTCCCAACGCCCATGAAGGGGAACGGCCAGGTGCGCTCATGGGACAAGGACACCGAGAGCGCAGAAGAAAAGGAACTGGCCCAGGTCCTGAAGGATATCGTCACGGAGGCAGCGGCCATGAAGGATGTCAAGGTCCCGAACGGCATGGTACGCGTCGCCACGGTGCAGGGGCGAACCGTGAACACCGAGGGCGTCGACGTCGGCCGCAAGAACACCATGGTCTATTCCAGGGTGACCTCCATGACGGCCGGGGGCAGACCCGGAGAGGGCAGCGAGATGTTCTTCTCTTCCCGATTAAAGGACCTGGACGCGGGCAAGATCGGGCAAGTCCTGCGCGCCAAGGCGGTCTCGGCTTCCAAGGCGGTCAGTTACAAGGGTCGGACGAACTTGCCGGTCATCATCCCGCCCAGCGAACTCTTCGAGCTTTTTTCTGGTTCCGTGAGCTACGCCTTGAGCGCGGAGAACGTCAACCGCCGCCGCTCCCCCTGGTCGAAGAAGGTCGGGCAGGAGGTGGTCTCCAAGCTCATCTCCTTGACGGATGATCCGTACGACCAGCGCGCGTTCTTCCCCTCGAACTTCGACGATGAGGGGACGCCTGCGAGAAGAAAGGAACTGGTGAAGGATGGGGTGCTGAACGGCTTCATGAGCGATGCCTACAATGCGCAATTGGCCAAGGGCGAAGGCACGGGCAACGGACTGAGGCGCAGGACCGGCTTGGCCTGGGCCGAGCCCATGGGACAGTACTTGGCCCCGGTCATGATCGCTCCCATGAACCTGGCCCTTGCCCCTGGGAATAAGAGCGTGGAGGGGATCGTTGCCGGTCTGGACCGCGGTCTGGTGATCGAGAAGTTCTCCGCCCCTGATGTGCATCCGCTCACGGGCAACTTCGGGCTCGAGGTGCGCTGCGGGCTCCTCGTCGAGAAGGGCGAGGTGGTGCAGACGATCAACCATTGTCTGGTGAACGGCAACATGTTCGAGGCGCTGAAGTGGGTCGAGGCCGTGGCCAATGATGTCATCGTGCAGGAATCGTACAGGCTGCCAAGCGTGTGCTTCCAGGGACTGGACCTGGTCGGCGGCGATTGAGCGGAGGGCGTGCTCGGTCGGTGAAGAGCGTCCCTATCTCAATTACCAACTTCGGTAACCTGGTGATAACCTTCTAATGCACCAACGCCAAATAGTGCGTTCAGAAACCCATGGGCAGCGGTCAACGTTTTTTGGAGCTAGGCGAACCGGTAGGAGGTCCCTATCCCGCGCCGAGCCGGATAGAGATGTCCCATCCAGCTTCAGTGCGTGTCCCAATGTGCTTGGACCTGGCCACCATCGATTCCACGGAGAAGTTCTCCGGGACCCCCGGCGGGGGCGGCATCGGCATCGCCGTCGACATGGCCATCTCATTGAAGATCGAACCCACGCACGACTGGGACATCCAGCTGCGATCGAAGCTGCCCATCGAGCACATCGGTCGGGCGCTCTGCTCCGTGCTCCTGCACGAGGGCGCCTTCCGGATATCCAGCCCCGATGAGAGCGCCGCCCCCTTCGACATCTCCAACGAGATAGCGATGGCGGTGGCGGCGGGCATCAATGCTTCGCTGGGAAGGCCTCTGGGACAGAGGGAGCTGCGCCGATTCGTCAGCTACAATCTGGCCAAGGAGACCAACGGCATGCTGGTGTCCGTCCCGGACACGGGCGTTCGAGAGGCGGGCTGCCTCTTCGGGGGGCTGGTCATCGTGACGGATGAATTGGAGATCGCGTGCCGCACCCCGCTCCCAGACAATGGCAATCTGATCCTCATCTTCCCGAGCGCCAAAGCGGGCGATCTTGATCAGGGCAAAATGGTGCAGATCGACGAGAAGGACCGGGAGAAGAAGGCCCTGGAGGTGCTGATGAGGTTGATCCCCGCCTCCATAAAATCGGAGGTGGCGAAGATGGGCGACTCCATCTATCGCCTTCAGCTCCTGGGCTCGAAGGTGGTGGAGATCCGGTCCTTCAACAACGGAAAGGAGATCTACCGCCTCATGTCCATGCTCCGTGTTAAGGGTTGCAGCTTGGTGGGAGTGCACGCGGAGACCGGAGTGGTGGCCGCTTACGTGCAGCCTGACGCGTTGGATGAGTGCCTGGACGTGATCGAGCATACCAGCGCGAAGAGGGTCATCACTCGACCAGAGAACAAAGGCATGAAAATAACCATGGTGAAGTGATCAGATCCGATCTAGACGGACGAGCGTGCGATCGCCGATCTCCTTCAACCTTTCCACGTCCGAAACGATCCTGCCGACGGGGGTCACCGGACTGATGGCCACGGGTTCCGGGCCGGTGCTCACCGGAGTTCTGCCGAAGAAGAAGCAGAGCGCGCTCCCTTCAGGCCAGAAGGCCACCTCGCCCACCTCCATGGTCTTCCTGCCGTTCTCGAGCTTGGCCTTCAACGGGGCCTCAAAATAGATCTCCTCGCCCCAGACGTTCACGTAGGCCTCGAATGGGAGGGCCACCCAGACCGCGTCCGCTGTGGAGGTCTCGTTCAGCTCGATCAGGATCTCCTGGTCCGGCGTCTTCATGATCATCTTCTTCGCCATCATGCGCTCACATCCGAGACAAGTTCCTTGTGCCCTTCATTCGCAGGCCCGATCACCGCTTCTTCTTCTTCTTCTTGGGCGGCTTTCGCGAGGACATGGAGTCCTTCATTTCCTTTTCGCTGGCTTCGTTCGCGGCCTTCCGAATTTCCAATTCCTTATGGCCGCACGGTTCGCATAGGGGGGAACGCGACAGCTCTGGAAGTTCGGCGCCGCACTTGGCGCACTTCATATGGATCGGCATGGGTCACATCACCGCTCCGGGATAAGACCAGGTACAAAAAAAGGTTTTGCACCTAGCCTTTGTCTGTCCCGTTTGCGGTCAGCGTCCGCGCCAGCTCCTTGGTGGCGGCCAATCCCTCCCGGATCATTTCCAAGGTTCCGCAGCGGCACTCGTGCCTCATGTTCAGCTTGGAGGCGAAGGCGATGGACAGAGCCTCGTAATGGTCTCGGTTCCCGATGCCGGTATCGATGAACAGCGTCCTGGAATAGCCGTCGAACAATCGCCGCAGGAACCACATGCTGTCCATCCCCTCGGCGGCCAGCATCTCTCTTTGTTCGCGCGGCAGCTGCTGGTCCAGGCGCTTCTCGAACCACTCGGTCCCCATCTCGCAGAAGGCTGGAGTGGCATAGAAGGTGCCGGCGCATTTCTTTCTCTCCTTCTCGTACTCCGGAGAGGTCAGCAGCGCGCCCACGCAATCGTCCGCCTCCAGCATGATGGCGGGCACCCGCAGCTGCGAGGTGATCCCCTTCAACGATTGACAGTAGCCGTAGCCGAGGAAGACCGCGTCGACCTTGCCTTGAAGCGAGTTGACCTTGTCCGTCACGGCACTTTTCAACTCTTCGGGGAACTCGTGCAGGCCGAACTCCAGGTACTCTTTGATCGCTATGTCCTCATCATCCCCGAGGATCATCTCCAGCTCGCGCCTGAAGGTCTCGCAAGCCACTACTCCGATGCGCATGACCAGTCTTTTCCTTTGATCGCCATAGCAGTAACACGACTATACTATCGTTCCGCCAATAGCATCGTTCTTCTTCTTGCTCAGACAGTGAAAAGGGTAATAGTCCTTCCCGGTTCTTTCCGATCATGATGAAGCGGATAACCGTGTACTGCGGGTCCAGCATGGGTTCCAGGCCGGCCTACAGGCTGGCCGCTGAGGAACTGGGACGCACGCTGGCGTCCAGGGGCATAGGCCTGGTCTACGGCGGCGGCAACGTCGGCCTGATGGGTGCGCTGGCGGACGCCGCTTTGCGGGAGGGGGGCGAGGTCATTGGCGTCATCCCTAGGTTCCTGGAACAGAAGGAGGTCGCGCACAAGAAGGTCAAACAACTCATGATCGTTGACACCATGCACCAGCGCAAGACCATCATGGCCGAGCTGGCGGACGGCTTCATCGCCATGCCAGGCGGATTAGGCACATTGGAGGAATGGTTCGAAATGATGACCTGGGCCCAGCTGGGTCAGCACCACAAGCCCTGCGCCTTGTTGAACGTCGAGGGTTATTATGACCCGCTCATGGCCGCCCTGTTGCATGGTTGCCAAGAGCGCTTCATCAAAAGGGAGTACTTTGATATGGTGATATGCGACAGCAGCATCCCTAGGCTCTTGGAGAAGATGGAGGAGTACACCGCTCCGAAATTGGAGAAATGGCTGGACCTGGAAAGGGTTTAGGTCCTAAGATGGACCGAGGAACGTCAGTTGCCCTCACTTCTTGGTCTCGAACAGCGCGCGGATCTCCTTGCCGACGACCTCGATCTTGCTCTTGGCCTCGGCGTCCTCCATGGCCTGCAACTTCTTCATGCCGCCCGAAGCATCCGCGAGCCACTCTTTGGCGAACTTGCCGCTTTGGATGTAGTTGAGCATCTGGTCCATTTCCTTTCTGGTCTCGGCGGTGATGAGTCTGCTCCGCTGCGACAGTCCGCCGTACTCCGCGGTGTTCGATACCGAGGTCCACATCCTCATCATCCCACCAGACTGGATAAGGTCCACGATCAGCTTGAGCTCATGCAGGCACTCGAAGTAGGCGATCTCAGGCTGGTAGCCGTTCTTGACCAGCGTCTCGAAGCCAGCCTCGATCAGCGCGGTCACTCCGCCGCAGAGGACCGCCTGCTCCCCGAACAGGTCGGAGGTGGCCTCCTCTCTGAAGTCGGTTTCGAGCACTCCGGCCTTAGTGGCGCCCAAGCCCTTGGCCAGGGCCAAGGCGACCTTCTTGGCGTTCCCGGTATAGTTTTGATGTACGGCAATGAGCGCCGGTACTCCAAACCCTTCCAGGAAGACCTCGCGCTCCCTCGGGCCAGGGGCCTTCGGGGCCATCATGATGACGTCCACATTCTTCGGGGGCTTGATGGTGCCGAAGGTGATGCCGAAGCCATGCGCGAAGTCCAGGGCCGCGCCCTCCTTGAGGTTCGGCTTGATGTCCTTCTCGAAGACCTCCCCCTGGATCTCGTCGGGGATGAGCACCATGACCACGTCCGCGCCCTTGACCGCCTTAGGGATCTCATCCACCTTCATGCCGTTCTTCTTGGCGTCCTCCCAGGACTTGCCCCCCTTCCTAAGGCCGACGACGACGTCAAGGCCCGAGTCCTGCAAGCACATGGACTGGGCTTTCCCTTGGCTTCCGAAACCGATGACCGCTACCTTCTTCCCTTTCAGGACACCCAAGTCCGCGTCAGAGTCGTGATAGATCTTCGCCATTAATGTCACCTGTTAGACAGTGTCACTCTTGCGTCCCTAATCGCTCGCAAATATAAACAATGTTCGACTCGCCAGCAACCCTACGCGCCAACATTTTGCTGTATGCCTGGCGGGAGAGCTGGTCCCTTGCTCCCATCATCCGCCTGACCGCATGGCGGGACCCTCATTTGCAGGCCCAATTGCATCTGCCTCGAACCACATTGTCAGCGGTCTTGCCCGCGGGGACCATGGGCAGCACATCCTCTTCCGGGTCGGTGATGATGTCCACCAAGAAGGGCACGTCGGACTTCATGCCGCGCTTGAACGCCTCCGCCAGCTCCGAGGGCTTCTCTACCCGCACCCCTTCCGCTCCGAAAGCCTCCACCAGCTTCACGAAGTCGGGATTGTTGCGGAGCATGGTGCCTGAATAGCGCTTGTCCCAGAACAGCTTCTGCCACTGCTTCACCATTCCCAGCCAGCCGTTGTTCATGACGCAGACCATGACCGGGAGGTTCTCGGAAACGGCGGTAGCGAACTCATGGAACACCATCTGGATGCTTCCATCCCCGGCGACGTCCACCACGTTGTGGTCCCTCTTGGCGTACTTCGCCCCGATGGCCGCCGGGAAACCGAATCCCATGGTCCCGAACCCGCCCGAAGTGATGAAATGGCGAGGGTGTTTCACCTTCAGGAAGTGGGCGGCCCACATCTGGTTCTGGCCCACCTCGGTGGTGATGATGGTCTTGTCATCGATCAGCTTGCCCAGCTCGTAAATGGCCTTCTGCGGTTTGATCGGACTGGAGGTGAGATCGATGTTGCAGGCGCACTTGGCCTGCATCTCCTTGATGCGCCTCGCCCAGGCGGTCTCCGGCCTCCCCTTGCCCACGCCTTTGATCACCTGTTGCAGCGCCTTCTTGGCGTCCCCTACCAGCCTCACCTTGGTGCGGGGTGACTTGCCCGCCTCGATCGGATCGATATCGATGTGGATGACCTTGGTGCTCATCGGGATATCACTATGGTTCGGTATGCTGCGGTCAGAGAACCTCATCCCGACCGCCAGAATGACATCCGCTTCCATGATGGCCCTGCGTGACACTTCTCGACCATGCATGCCCACCAGTCCGAGGCAGAGCGGGTGCTCTTCAGGCATGATCCCTTTGCCCATGATGGTGGTGATCACTGGCGCCATGAGCATCTCGGCCAGGTGACACACCTCTGGACTGGCATTGGCCCAAATGGCCCCGCCCCCCACCAGCAGTGCGGGCCTTTCCGCGTTGAGCAGGGTGCGCACCGCCTCCAGCATTCCAGTGAAGTCCTCGGCCGGGCTCGGCACCGGGTATTCCTGGTCCATCAGCGCCTCCGGGACATCGCCGTTCATGACATCCATTGGTAGGTCGACGTGCACCGGGCCCATGCGGCCGTTCTTGGCGATGTTCATGCCCCGCTTGATGGCTTCCGGGACGTCCTTGGGGTCCAGAACTCGGAAGTTGTGCTTGGTGATGGGCATCATCAGGCTGAAGGTGTCTGCTTCCTGAAAGGCCGCGTTCCCAATAAGGCCAGTGGACACTTGTCCAGTGAGGACCAGCATCGGGGAGGAATCAGCGTAGGCGGTGGCCACGCCGGTGACCAGGTTGGTAGAGCCAGGCCCGGAGGTGGCCAGACAGACGCCCGGCCGTCCGGTGGCTCGGGCATAGCCGTCAGCCATGTGCGCGGCGCACTGTTCGTGGCGCACGAGCACATGGTGTATCTTTGAGTCCAGGAGGTCGTTGTAGATCGGGATAGTAACGCCTCCCGGATACCCGAAGATCACTTCGACGCCTTCCCTCTCAAGCAGCGCTAGTAAAGCTTTGGAGCCTTTCAAAAGCTACACTTCCTAATTCCTCGATGTTTGAGGACACCCTTCGGAATAAGGATGTCCTCTAACGAAGAACAACGATCAACGTGCCTACCCCCAAAATGGATGAGACATCTTCGCACGTGATGATTGTTCGCACGGTCAAACAAAATGTGAAGTCCGATATTTAACTGTTCGCCAGTTTGAGCTCTGTTTCGAGGAATACATATATGCATGCGACTGGCAATGTGATGATCGACCGGGAGATGGACTACAAGATCAGCCGCTGCGTTTGCTTCCAGACCCTGGACCTGGATACGGCCTCTGATCATTTCCAGCGAGAGCTGGGCCTGAAGGAGGTGAACCGCTCCGAGGAGTCCATCGAGCTTGAGGGGGCCGAGATCCGCCTCTTCATCGACAAAGGTCCGGAGATGGGACCGATCCTGGAGATCATCGTCCCGGAGCTCGAAGATGCGAAGATGGACCTGCTGGGCCAGGGGTGGAGCGTGGTGCTCTGGGAGGGGAGGGGGCAAAGGTGCTACATGCGCAACCCTTCGGGGACGCTCTTCAATCTCTGGGAAGATCCAGAGGCCTTCGAGGAGGACGAGGGATGACGAATACGCCGGACGCGATCGAGGTGTGCGAGTACGATCCCGCTTGGCCAAAAAGATTTCTCGTTGAAAAGAAGGTCCTGGCAGCGGCCTTCGGGGACCGGGCGAAGGACATCCAGCATATCGGGAGCACGGCGGTCCCGGAGCTCGGGGCAAAACCCATCGTCGACATACTGGTGGCGGTCGGGGACTTGGATCGGGCGAAGGATTACTTGGCCTTGCTTGCCCGCCTTGGGTACGTCAACATTCCGCATGACGAGGATGCCAGGCGGCTTTTCTTCTACAAGGGGATGCCGCGCCAGTTTCATGCGCACGTGGTGAAATACCGCAGCTGGACCTATTGGAAGCACATCATCTTCCGCGATTATCTCTTGGAGCACCCCACCACGCTCGACGAGTACCAGTGCCTGAAGATCGTTCTGGCCAACCGTTTCCGTGAGGACCGGGATTCTTATGTGGAGGGCAAGGCCGACTTCATCGAGATGGTGATGGAGAGGGCGGTGAAGGAAAGGCTGTTCTATCCCGACCCCTTCCGCCGCTGTCCTTATCCGTGACCTGCGGCTCGATCTCCGATCATCCCTGGGCTTGGGGTTCTTCCTCCAATTTGATGGACCAAAGCCGCTGCATCTTCTCTGCCGCCGCCTTGGCCACTTCGGGGCTGCGCCCGGCGAACCCCTTCCTCTTGCCGTCCTGCATGATGATCACCAAGAAGGCATCGTCCTTGAAGGCGATAATGGAGATGCCCTTGACCTGCTTGGCCAGGGTGAATTCCTTGGCGGAGGGTTTCCATGCCGAACCCGAATAGGACAGCAGCCCGTTCGAGTAGATGTAGAAGGGCTGCAGGGTGCGGGCGAAGGTGTTCCTCAGCACCATCCAGCTGACCGTGCCCCCCACCAAGATGATCAAGAGACCGGGCATCACGAGCCAGATGCCGTTCTTCTCATCGCCCGCCCACCCGTACAATGCCAGGGCGAATGCTGCCCCGATCATTGCCAGAGGCAGGATCCTGACGTAGATCTTCGCGAACCTGCTCTTGTTGGTCGGTTCCACCTTCTCCACGAGCTTGCCTTTGCCCAACTGGTCCTGCGCCATGGTCCCCTTCTTAGCTCGCCGCACTGCTTGAGCGTTCTATAATGTTTTGCATGAGGGCGGGTCCATCCCTCGGTGCCTTCGGGTTCTTTTATAAGCCAAAAGCACTCACTTGAACCTCGGTGCCATCATGAAAAAGGACCTCGGGCCATACAACGTACTGTATCCTATGCCAGTCACCCTCGTCGGCACGAACATCAATGGTAAGCCCAACTTCCTGACCATAGCCCCTGTGGGCATCTTGAACGTCGGCAAGCCGCAGTGCATTTCCGCCGGCCTGAGCAAATCGCACGCCACTAACGCCGGCATTCGGGAGAACCAGAGCTTCAGCGTGTGCATGCCGAACGAGGACCTGGTGGTGGAGACCGACTACGTCGGCATCACCAGCGCTGCCAAGGCCGATAAGTCGAGGGTGTTCGAGGTGTTCTACGGCGAATTGAAGAACGCGCCGATGGCCAAGGAATGTCCGTTGTGCATGGAGTGCTGCTTGCACGAGGTCCTGGATTTCAAGACGCATGACATCTTCATCGGTGAGATTGTGGCCAGCTATGCGGAAGAGGACATCTTGACGGACGGGGCTGTCGACCTTGCAAAGCTAAGGCCAATGGTTTTCGACATGCACACTAGACGATACTGGAAAGTGGGGGAGCCGATCGCCCAAGCTTGGAGCGTGGGCAAGCAGTACAAGCGGTAGGTTGCCACCCTCCGTTCCGGTTTCATATCCCCATATATCGTTCTCCGCAACGTTGCTTATGACAGTGGCCGAGATCTTCGACCGCGGCGCCAGAAGTCCCCTGCTCCATGACCCCTTCGTGCAAAGGATCTGGGATATGGTGCAGGACGACCAGCTGTTCAAGAAATCACCGGAGCAGCTCGAGGAGATCAAAAGGGTGAACAGGCGCGAGAGCCTTTCATTCTTCGCTCGCCACAGCCCCTATTACGCAGCGCTCTTCGACCGCCTGGACATCGACCCGAAGAGCGCGAGCATCGATGATCTGGCCAAGCTTGCGGTGCCATCGGACCTGCTGCGCGGAGATGGTCAGCGGCCGTTCCTAATCGATGATGTCGAACCAGTGGCGCAGGGCAAGGTGTACTTCATCACCGATGAGAGAGCCTACTCCTACGAGGAGCTGTACGGAATAATGGCCGAGATCCTGGGCAAGCCCAGGCCCAGGTGTCACCTGCCTGTGCTCCTGGCCAAGCTAATGGTCGCCCCCGTCCAAGGGCTGGATACCCTGAGAGGAAAAAGGAACTTCATCTGGAGGATCAGGACCATGGGCACCTTCAAGGTCGACCGCCACTATTCCATCAACAGGGTACAGATGGACCTTGGCTACCGGCCGACATACGATCTTGCCATCGGATTGAGGGAGACCGTGCAATGGTAGAAGGAGAACGATCACCTTTGATGCGGGAGGGACGGAATGAGCAAGAAGGCGCAGGAGGTCTTCGGAAGGAACGCGGATTTCTATGTCACCAGCCCTGCCCACGCCGATGCGCGGAACCTGAGCCGGGTGATGGAACTGGTCCAGCCGTCCCGGGACATGCTGGCCCTGGATGTGGCCAGCGGAGGAGGGCACACGGCCTTCGCCCTCGCACCTTCTGTGGGTGAGGTGGTCGCCTGCGACCTCACCTTGGTCATGTTGAAAAAGGCGAGGACCGAGGCGGCCATCAGAGGGCTGGAGTGCATCTCGTTCGTGGCCGCTGACGCTTCCCGCCTGCCCTTTCCCGATGAGGTCTTCGATACCGTGACCTGCAGGCGCGCCGCGCACCACTTCGAGGACATCGCTTTGGGGCTACAGGAGATGAGGCGGGTCCTTAAGGTCGGCGGCCGCTTGGTGATCGAGGATCGCTCGGTGCCACTCGATCCCTACGTCGATGCGGCCATGAACCACCTGGACACACTGCACGATCGTTCGCACGTCCGCGAGTATAATCGGGAAGAGTGGCGGGCTATGCTGGAAACAGCAGGCTTGCGGGTGCTTTCGATAGAGCCTTTCACCAGGGTCAGGCCGCTCTCCTCGTTGACGGACACCGCCGCCCCCGAGGACGCCAGGGAGGTCGAGAGGACCGTGCACATGATGAGCGCCGAACAGAGGGAGCGCATGGGCATCAGCGATGGCTTGGAAGGGATCAAGGTCACGCACTGGTTCGTCTTGGTCCTGGCCATCAAATCAGGGGCATAGCACGAATCACGACCTGAAACCCTATTAACCCGGGGAGCCATGCGGTTACCGATGTCCGAGGCCGTGACAGCCACGCAACCTTATTCGTTCGGCTACAAGTTCAAGAACATCCTGCGGGTGATGTACACCCTGCCTTTCGTGCTGGCATCTTTGACGGGAGCAGCGTTCGCGCTAACCATCAGACCTGATTATCTTTTGGCCTTCCTCATCCCCTTGGACGTTTTCTTCCTGGCGTTGTTCGTCAACCTGTCCAACGACTACTTCGATCACAAGAGCGGCACGGATAAGGTCCGTTTCAAGATCATCGACCAAGCTCAGGCAGAGGGAACGAGCGGCGAACTGTCCTCCAAAACGTACTGGCAGGGCAATTCGTTCGATCGGGGCCTGATCACCGACCGGGGTGGCCAGATGCTGCTGGTAGCCATCGTGGCCGCGGCCATCTTGGTGGCGCTCCCGATAATCTATTTCGGTGGCTGGCTGGTCCTCGTCCTAGGGGGGGTGGGCATCTTCCTGAGCTACTTCTATACCGCGCCCCCGCTGAACCTGGGCGCGAGGGGCTTGGGAGAGGTGGATGTGGCGGTTTCCTTCGCCTTCATGTCCTTTTTCACTTATTTTGTCATGGTCCAGCAGTTCAGCTGGCTGATGTTGTTGATCGCTGCCACGGTGGGCATGAACATCATGCTCATGCGCATCATAGACGAGATGTCGGGCCTGGAGGCTCATATCGCCGCCGGGGAGAAGGACCTGGTGGTGCGCCTGGGAATAGATGGGGTCACCAAGGTCGTGCAGGGAGTGCTCATCGCCATGTACCTTTTGTGCGCCGTCCTCATCTTCTTCGATTGGACCTTTGCCTTGCTCTTCCTGACCCTCCCCCTGGGTTTGCGCGTGGTGCGCTACCTGAAGCATAGGGACGAGAAGTTCTGGATCATGAGACCGGTGCTGGAGATATTCAAGCTGGCGCAAAGCCACATGCTACTGGTCATCGTGGCTTTGATACTGCAAAGCGTCGTGACATTTGCATTATAGTGCTCACGTCGCCAGCGGTGATCAAGCGATACTCTCGCACCGCGTCAAAGCCACATTGCTTGCAGGCGGGGGTGGAGCGCATGGGGCATCCATAATAATGAGAGCGGTCCGGAAGCACGAAGGCGGAGACCCAATAGGGGCACCGGTCCTCATAGTCCTCGATCAGCATCTCTTTCAAAGCCCGGGTCGTGTTCAAGACAGGCAGCCCTTCCTTCTTCATTCGTAGCGCCAGGTCGACCACCTGCTTCTTCTCTTCCAGGTTAAGAGCGATGGCCTGTGGGGGCGGGGTGATGAAGTTCAACATGATGCCGCGGATGTGCCGGTTCTGCGCCACCAGCTCCACCGTCCGCCTGACCTGGTCAAGGTTCTGCCTCATGACCACCATATTGGCGAAGATGTTGGGGTGCGTGGTTTTTTCCAGGTTGGACATGAGCTTGTCATAGACGCCCGCACCGCGGATGGCGTCGTGGACCTCCTTCGGACCGTCCAGGCTGACGGAGACCACGTCGCTGTCCTCGCAGATGAAGTTGGTGCCGTTGGTGGTGTAACCGATAACGTAATAGCCAGCCTCGCGACCGGCCCGGATCAGGTCCTTGATGCCCTTGTCCCCGTCCTGGTAGATGGTAGGCTCTCCCCCCTCGAAGAACAGGATGCGGCAGCCAGCCTCGAACTGCTGTCTCATCTCCTCCTTCGCCTCGTTGAAAGGGATGCGGCAGGGATCGGGAAGGTGGTCTGCGTTCGCCGAAATGCTGCAGTGCGCGCAGCGCAGGTTGCAGTCATAATTGATTATCATGGTGTTGACCAGAGGCCTTTTCCTCCCGAACTTGGAATTGATGAACCATCCGGCGTAATAGGTCATCTGCCTCATCGAGATAAGGGCGCTCATACTTGGAAGTGGAACTCCCCCGGACTATATAATTCATGGGAAATCGAGTATCATTGGTGCGACGCCAGATAGAATGATATTCCTCTGAAGGCAATACTTCCCGCAGGTGAGGTTTTGGCGGCAGATTGGAGGAAGGACCTGAAGCAGCTGTACTTCCCGAGTAACAAGGAGGTCGTGGAGGTCGACGTTCCCGATATGAACTTTTTCATGGTGGAGGGCAAGGGCGATCCCAACACCTCCGAGGCCTACCAAGGAGCGATCATGGCGCTCTACTCCATGGCGTACACGCTGAAGTTCGAACTGAAGAAGAAGGGCCCTTCGATGGACTTCAGGGTCAGTCCGCTGGAGGGGCTGTGGTGGAGCAATGGTTCTGGGGCTTTGGTACCGGGCAAAAAGGAGGACTGGAATTGGACCGCCATGATCATGGTACCGGACTACATCACGCAGGATATGGCCGCGGCCGCGAAGAAGACGGCGGCCAAGAAGAAGGATCTGCCTGAGCTGCCTTCCCTTCGCTTGGAGAGCTTCCACGAAGGGAGGGCGGCGCAGATCATGTTCATCGGTCCGTACGCGGACGAGGGTCCGACCATAGAAAGGATTCACAGGTTCATCCGGGAAAAGGGTGGAACGCTCTCGGGCAAGCATCATGAGATCTATATGAGCGATCCAAGGAGGACGGCGCCGGAGAAATTGAAGACGGTGATAAGGCAGCCGTTCCGATAGAGGCGGTCCGTTCGGTTCGTTCGGGACCAAGCCAACCTTTTTTCTCGAACAGCACACTGGATTGTACCATCCCTTGGGGGATGACCAGGAAGGAAAGAAATGGCTGACAAGGCATTCAGGATCCAGGTTCTGGACACAATAGCGGCTCTGATGACTGCTGCCTTCGGACTGATCGCTGCGCCGGCATGGAACGAAAGGATCAAGTGGGTTGTTGGGCAGGTGTTCGCAAGCGATCCAGGAGTAGGCTTGTTCATCTATGCGATAATCGTCACCATCCTCGCGATTGTGGCCACCATACTGATCGGAAGGTCGATCGCAAAGCTGAAGGCCATAGTTGTTCCCTAGAAAAAGTGACCTGGACGGGCCAAAATCCCTTCCTTTTTTCCATTTCTCTCAATGATGCGATCTCAAATCATGCTATTCGTTCTCGGATTGATTTTCGAAATGGAACGCATGACCGTTATGCATGTTCCACCGTAAGGGAGATATTCCCTCATCAGCATGTCCCGAAACGTAGGGAGTGGACCGCATGAAGGTAAAGGTCGGTATCAACGGTTATGGCACGATCGGCAAGCGGGCCGCCTTCGCCATCCAGAGGATGGACGACATGGAGGTGGTGGGGGTCACCAAGACCAAGCCGAGCTACGAGGCTCGGTTAGCCATGAAGGAAGGGCTGCCTCTCTACGCCGCCGCACCCGAGAACGTGGCCGACTTCGAGAAGGAGGAGATCAAGGTGGCCGGTACCCTCACCGATCTCATCCCCAAGTGCGACATCATCGTGGATGCCACGCCGAGCGGAGTAGGCAAGCAGTACAAGGCCCTCTACGAAAAATTCGGGGTCAAGGCAATCTTTCAGGGGGGAGAGGACCATGGACTGGCTGGAATCTCCTTCAACGCGTTCGCCAACTATCACGAGGCCTGGGGGGCGAATTTCGTTCGCGTGGTCTCTTGCAATACCACCGGCCTGGTCAGGACGCTGTTCCCCATCGATCGGGTGTTCGGTATAGAGAAGACCTTCGCCGCGCTGGTAAGAAGAGGAGCGGACCCCGGGGACAAGAAGGGATTTGCGCTCAATGCCATCGAACCCTCGCTCAAGCTGCCGACGCACCATGGGCCAGACGTTCAGACCATCATGCCTTGGTTGAACATCAGGACGATGGCCGTGGTCACGCCTACCACCATGATGCATGTGCACTGCATCACCTGCGAGCTCAAGAAGAAGACCAGTGAGAAGGATGTGCTGAGCGTATGGGACAGCGTGCCCAGGATCCGCTTCGTGAGCGGCAAGCATGGCATCAAGTCCTCCGCGCAGGTCATGGAACTGGCTAGGGACCTAGGTCGGCCAAGAGGGGATTTCATGGAGATCATCGTCTGGGAGGACGGGGTGAAGGTGGAAGGCAACACGCTCTACTATTACCAGGCCATCCACCAGGAGAGCGACATCGTGCCCGAGATCGTGGATTGCATCCGGGCCATGATGAAGACGGAGCAGGACCCGCTGCGCTCCATCCGCAAGACCGACAAGGTCATGGGCATCTCCAAGTGATCGGTTCGACAAAAGGAAGGCCAGAAAGAGTAATCTATAGAGAGTTGGATAGGGTTACCCGTCGTTCGTCAACCGATCGAGGGGGACTCATCAATGACCGATTTCAACACCCTGGATGATTTCGACTTTAATAACAAGAGCGTGCTCTTGCGCGTGGACATCAACTGTCCTCTGAACCAGAAGACCCTGGAGATCGAGGACGACAACCGCATCAGACAGGTCCTTCCCACCCTGAAGGAACTGCTGTCCAAGGGTGCCAAGGTGGCCATACTGGCCCACCAGGGCCGCCCGGACGATTGGGACTTCGCGCCGCTGGACAAGCACGCCCAGGTCCTGACATCATTGCTCGGCAAGGAGGTGCACTATGTCGATGACATCTTCGGGGAGGAGGCGGTAACGGCCATCCGGTCCCTGCCCCCGGGCGAGGCCATCGTCCTGAAGAACGTCAGGGAGCTTCCGTACGAGCAGGATGAGAAGACCATGGAAGAGCACGTCAAGAGCGAACTGGTGGTCAAGCTCGCTCCGCTATTCGATGTGTTCGTCAACGATGCCTTCGGCGCTGCGCACCGTTCTCATTGCTCCTTGGTCGGTTTCGCCGCCGCGCTCCCTTCTGCCGCTGGCAGGTTGATGGAGAAAGAATTGCAGGCTTTGAAGACCGTCTTCGAGAACCCGGCCAGGCCCAGCGTCTTCATCCTGGGCGGTGCTAAATTCTCGGAATCGATCAAAGTGGTGGACCGCGTCCTGGGAAAGAGGATCGCGGACTGGGTGATCCTGGTGGGCGTGACCGGGAACGCCTTCCTCAAGGCGCGAGGGGTGAAGCTGGGCGAGCCAAGCGAGAAGTTCTTGGAGATGACACCGGAAGACCTCGAGGCGGCCAAGAAGGTGCTCCTCGAGAAGGGGGAGAGGATCATCCTGCCGTTGGATGTGGCCATTGAGATCGATTGCCGCCGCCGTGACATCTTGGTGGGGGACCTGCCCCAGAACCACCCGGTCCTGGACATAGGCAAGGGTTCCATGGACAAGTTCGCCAGGGTGATCAACGGAGCGGGAACGGTGTTCATGAGCGGGCCGGCCGGCATGGTGGAGAAGGACCTGTTCCGGGAGGGAACCAAGGAGCTGATGCTCGCCGCCACCAGCTCCAAGGCTTATACCGTGCTCGGTGGAGGGCACACCGCCGCAGCCGCGGAGAAGTTCAAGCTCCTCAAGAAGTTCTCTTATGTTAGCACGGGCGGCGGGGCGCTGGAGACCTATCTGCTCGGCAAACCCTTGCCAGTGGTCGAGGCCTTGAAGGCGGCGCATGGCCGCAAGTGCCCGCCGAAATAAGGAGAAAGATTAGGGAAGGGAGAAAGGTAAGAGGTTTCAGAGCGCCTTCTCCATTCTCTCCAATGCCTCTTGGATCCTGGGAATGGTCTGGGTGAGGGCCAGGCGCACGTAGCCTTCGCCGAAATGACCGAAACCGGTGCCCGGGGTCGTCACGATGCCAGCGTTCAGCATCTTTTCCGCGAACTTCATGGCATTGCCGCCGACCTCGAACCACAGGTAGAAAGTGCCTTTGGGCGAGGCCACCTTGAACCCGAGCTTCCTCAGCCCCGCGACCATCACGTCCCGGCGCTCCTGGTACACCTTCACATTGTCCTTGACCATCTGCGGCTTGTCCCGGCCCTTGTACTGCTCCAGGGCGAAGTTGGCCGCTTTCTGGATGAACTTCGGGACCCCTGAATCTATCTGCCCCTTCACCTTCTTCAGCCCGTTGATGAGGGTGGCGTCCCCGACCGCGTAGCCAATGCGGTAGCCGGTCATGTTGAAGGTCTTCGACCAAGAGCCGAACTCGATGCAGTTCTCCTTGGCCACCTCCAGTATGCTTGGTGCCACGTAATCGTCGAAGGTCATCTCGGAGTATGCATTGTCGTAGGCCATGATCGTCTCAGTTTCTATGCACCAAAGGGCCAATCCCAGCAGGTAGTCCTTCGTTGCCACCGCCCCGGTGGGGTTGTTCGGGTAGTTGAGGTACATCATCTTGGCGTCCCGCGGCAGCTCGGCTGGCGAGTCCTCGATCCGGTAGTGGTTCTTCTCCCGCAACGGGACCCGGAAAGGCACCGCATCGCAAAGGGTTGTAGCCCCCTGGCCATAGACAGGGTAGCCAGGGTCGGGGACGATGACCTTGTCCCCTGGATTGACGAAGGCCCGCGCGAAATTGGCGATGCCCTCCTTGCTGCCGCAAAGGATGCACACCTCGCCTTGGGGGTCCAGATCCACCCCGAAGCGCTTCTTGTAGAAATCGGCCACCGCCTTCCTGGTCTCCAATTCGCCCGCGCTGGAAGAGTAGGTGTGGTTCTCGGGATCACGCACCTGCTTGCACAACTCCTCCACGATAGGCGCGGGAGTGGGCAGGTCAGGGTCGCCGATGCCGAAGTCGATGATGTCGATCCCCTGGGCCTTCTTTATCCTGACCCTTTCCTCAATCTCAACGAACAAGTAGGGAGGGATTCTCTTGATCCGGTTGGCATACTCGAATGGCATCCTCATTCCTCCAATTCACCCTTGAAGACCCTCTCGGCCGGTCCTCGCATGGTGACCGAGGATAGGTCTTCCTTTACTTCAATCCACAGACTTCCTCCGGGCAGCCTGACCTCCATCTCCTTCTCCGCAGGCACGAGCTTGTTGACCACGGCCGCCACCACGGTGGCGCAGGCGCCCGTGCCGCATGCCATGGTCCACCCCGCCCCCCGCTCATAGACCTTCACCAGGATTTTGTTCTCTTTTACGGTTGCGAACTCCACGTTGGTCCGCTTGGGGAAGGCGCTATCGCCCTCGATCTGCGGGCCGAGGTGCTTCATCTCGTCCTCGGAGAAGGCCCTGAAGGTGACGAAGTGAGGGTTGCCCATCGACACCGCCGTGCCGCGCACCCTCTTGTTCTGGACAGTGATCTCCTTGTCGATGAAGGTGCCCTCGCAGCGCATGGGGATGCGGGCGCAGTCCAGCACCGCCCCTCCCATCTCCACGGTCACGGCCTTCACTTTGCCATCGGAGACGGCGCAGACGACGTCCTTCCTCCCGGCCGGGGTGGAGATCGATATCATCTCCTTCTTCACCAGGCCGAACTCGTAAAGATGCTTTGCCACGCACCGGATGCCGTTCCCGCACATCTCCGCCTCCGAACCGTCGGAGTTGAGCACGCGCATGGATGCGTCGGCTCCGTCGCCCTTTCTGATGTAGAGGATGCCGTCCGCTCCCACCCCAGTGCGCCGGTCGCAGACCCGCCTCACGAAGGAAGCGTCCTTGGGGAGGGTGCCTTCGAAGTCCTCCACCACCATGAAGTCGTTGCCCAGGCCATGATACTTCCAAAAGATCAAACCATCAACCTCGTGGGTATCCGCTCGAGGCGCAGCAGGTCGTCCAAGGTCTCCGCCTCGCGGATGACCGAGACGTGCGAGTCCTTGATCAACAGCTCGCGGCACCGCGGACGCATGTTGTAGGTGGAGCTCATGGTAAACCCGTAGGCGCCCGCATCGTACACGGCCAGCAGGTCCCCCTCGTTCAGTTTGGGCAGCAGGCGGTCCTTGGCCAGGAAGTCCCCCGACTCGCATATCGGCCCGACCACATCGTACGCCACCTCGCCCGGTGCGCCGAATTTGTTCGCCACTGCCACATGAT
>Ga0315279_10001072_pt1 | contig 47279 bp, 25 predicted proteins | sample YL17G06_20_MG_FD_203694 | JGI IMG/M metagenome (GOLD analysis project Ga0315279, IMG submission 203694) | Sediment microbial communities from Yellowstone Lake, YNP, Wyoming, USA - YL17G06_20 | ecosystem: Environmental > Aquatic > Freshwater > Lake > Sediment | place: USA: Wyoming | collected...
GCGGCTGCTCACTGTGGCTGCGACGTGCCGGATGCAGAACCGCAACGTTCTCGAATTCCTCACTGAAACCGTCCGAGCACATCGCGCCGGTCGCCCCGCTCCATCACTGCTGCCTCACCAAGCATAGAGGGCTGAACTGTTACAATGCGCTTAGGTAAGCGTTGTGTGAAAAGTTATCGGCACACCTGTGATATATTGGTGCCATGCGCCGCGCAGTGTGTCCCATTTTTCTGGTTTTGTGCTGGGTTGATCTCAGAGCCGACGCTCAGCAGATCCCAGACCTCAACACAATTTTGATGGAGTCAACGTTTAAAATACAAGGACCAAAACACGGAGATCCAAGAAGCATATCTTATGGTACGGCGTTTCTGATGGCGAAGCCGAAAACTCCTCCTTCCAAAGACGCATGGTACGTCCTAGTAAGTGCGGGACACGTTTTTGATGACATTGAGGGTGATAGCGCCTATATCGTGCTCCGCGACAAGCAAGCGGATGGAACCTATACCTCCCGCGATTGGAAACTAACCATTCGAAAAGGGGACACTGCCCTGTACGTAAAACATCCAGGAGCTGACGTAGCAGTTGTCTATGTCAATATGCCTGACAATTTCAACGTCACCATCGTGCCTCAGAGCCTGCTGGCAAATGACGACACTATAAGGAAGTTTGAAATCCATCCTGGTGATGAGGTCTTGTGCTTAGGATTTCCATTATATGTAAGCACAGATTCAGGATTTCCAATACTTCGCAGCGGCAGGATAGCATCTTATCCCATAATACCAACGAGTGTGTACAAGACGTTTAATTTTAATTTTGAGATCTTTGATGGCAATAGTGGCGGCCCAGTGTACTTCATAGATCGTAATCGCTATTATGCCGGTGTAATTCATATGGGCGAAGTCGTACAATTCGTAATCGGAATAATTAAAGGCCAGGTCGGGGCAGCGTTCTATAATAATAAGACGATTTCGCTAGCCACAGTTGTTCATGCTACATACATCAAAGAAGCGATAGACCTGCTACCTCCAGAGCCACCTTACAAATAGCCTGTTCAGTATAGGGGTGAATCTGGACCTCGGTGCTGGTTGGCATGAACGTCGGGGATCGGGGAGAGTTCAGGCTTTCACCAAGATTGGGGACAGGCTACTACTCAATCCCACAAATAAGGTTTCCTACTTGCTGCTGAGCACTTGGTCGGCGGCAAGGACCAGGAACATGAAGTCGGAAGGGCCTCCACCCAGAACGTACTTCATCTGCCGCCTGAGGAATGGGAAATCCTTGTGTCCAGCAAAGTCTGGGCGGATCAGATCGGTACCTGTGTCTCTCTTTTCAAAGCCGGTTTCAGGGGTAATCCTCCTTCTCACCGTGGCTGACTCTTAGATGAGTTGCCCGTCGCCGACGAACGTATTGCATCGCAGAGGTCGAGGTAAACGCTCGTTGCCAGGATTCGAGAGCAAATGAGAAATGAGATTCCGCAGCCGATTTCATCGGAAAGCACCTTCTTCTCGTGAGGATCGAGATCGGCCACCTCGACGCTCAGGCTCATGCCCTGAGAGTTGCTTGATGTTTTGGTCGCGTAGCATAACAAAGCGAAAAGTCCTTCTGGATCGTCCTATGGGGCCGTGAACATGCGCGCCCCACATCAAGAAGCAGCTCTCGACCAGAAAAGGTAACCTTGTTCGGAATGCGGGGAAGCGCTCCCAGATTTCCGATGGGGAAGAGTTCGATTTCAATTGGTTGGGAAAGACGGCTTAGCGCACGCGACCAAGTACTCGTCCGACGATCTGCTTGAACCACGATGCAGCTGACGAGCCTCCATGGTCGTGAGACCCACCCGAATGGGGATCCCAATGCGTTCGACAGATCTAACAGAGAGCCAGCCACCTTGGGTCTTCCAGGGCGGCGTCGAGTTCTTTGCCGAGGAGGCGGGCGCGACGCTGGCCCTCGGTGAGGGGCTGGACGAATAACTCGAGTTCGCGGCAGAGGTCAGGGTCCCAGGCCGGGTAGCCGCTCAGTTTCTCCAGGCACAGCTTCAAACGATCGGCGCTTGCGATATCCCGCGACATCTGCTGGAACATGAGGTTGTTCAGGTCGTCTGTTCCCTGGTCCAGACAAACCAAGAAGCGCCCGAGTTCCCGCTGCAGCCGGATGCGCGCTGCCTCGATCTGGCGTTGGAGCCCTTTCTTCTGCCGCTCGGAGGCTCGGCGCTCCATCAATTCAACCTGTGTCCTTGCTTCTTGACGCGCAACTTCCTCGGCCTCCAGCCACCGGGTAGGATTGGGGTAGCTGCCATTCCAGGATTCGATGCGCGGACGGAGTTCTCTGATTGAGTCAACCCGCACCAATTCACCATCACCGATCCAGTACGCCACCGAACATCGGAAAGCGCCGCTCTGATGGGAGCCGACTGCGAGGGGCAACCTCTCCCCAGGCCGCAGCAGACCGGCTGCCAGATCCTTCAAGCGTGGTTCCAGCGGTGACAGTGGAACGACACGGTCATCCTGTTCAAGCGCTTCGACCTTGGAACCAAAGATTGTCCGAGGGGATCCGGCGCTCGTAAGCGAATGGCGTCCAGAAGAGAAGTCTTGCTGGATGCGGGGTCCAAAATCTCCGTTCACGACCCCAATGATCTCTACAAATTCAGATCTCGAAAGAACTGATGCAGCAGGCATAATCGATTGGGCCGCGCTCTCAACATACGTTTCTTCGGCCAGCGGGTCCTTTTCCACGTCTTTGGCTGCGCTTTCCAACGCCCGCAGGTCCTCACGCTCCCGGCCGAGCAGCATCCGGCGGGCTCGAGCCAGCACGGGTTGCATCGCGCCGACAAAGTGCTCAAATAATCCGCACCTTTCGCGTAAAAGACGGTAAACCCGGTCGTCGACGCTATGGTTCAAAAACAAATTGACCACGCGGACATCCGGCAGTTTCTGGCCGATGCGGTCAACGCGGCCGATGCGCTGCTCGACCTTGCTCGGATTCCAGGGCAAATCGTAATTAATGACCGCTCCAGCAGCTTGCAGGTTCAACCCTTCGCTGGCGGCATCCGTGCAGACCAGTAACTTCAGCCCACCGGATTGCAGCGTTCGCGTGATCACATCCTTGGTAAACGATTTCCAGCTGCTTCCATCCCAAAGCTGCCCGCCGTCTCCGCTGTAGCAGCCGAGCCCTCTGCCGTAGTGGGTGACCAGACTATCCCGCAGATATTCCAAGGTGTCTGTGTACTCGGTGAAAATCAGCGTCGGTCGTCCATCTTCGGTTACCCGGCGCAGTTCATCGAAGAAGAATTCTAATTTGCTATCACGCCCGTGCAGCGCGCGCAAATCCGAGAGCAAGCCTTCGACATCCTCGAGCTCGCGCTTTGCCACGTGAGGATCCGCGGGCAGCGCGGCCGAGACCCTTTCACCCGCCTCATCCTCTCCCAGATCTCCCAGGTCTCTCAAATCGACATTTTCCTCATCAGGCAGCGATGGATCGTAAGCGAGGCGTCCTGCGACCCGCATCAAGCCCTGCCGGCGGCGCTCGAGGCTTCGTTCAAGCGCCAGCGGCGAACTGGAAGCACGCCGGCGGTAGATCGTCATCACAAAGCCTTTTCCGGGCTTCTCCTGTTCCAACTCCTGAAAACGCCTCTCGATGTAACGCGTGATTGATTCATAGACGCGGCGCTCGGCGGGATCCTTGTAATCAAAGAGCCTGTCATCCACTATGCGGCTCGGCGGAGGATCGTCAAGAAGCCCAAGCCGGTAATACTCTCGCAGCGTCGCGCGCGTATTCCGATGCATGCGCCGTGACAGCGGAGAACCCTGTCGAAGCCACCGGGCAATATCCTTGCGCCGGCTCGGGGGCACAAAAGCGATGAGACGAGAGAGCGCGTCTCTCGTTATGGCCGTTTGGCTTTCCCGACCGGATTCGTCGCCTCCAGGCCGAGCAGGAAAATCCGGGTCGCTCAGGATCATCGACGCCGCTTGGCCCGCGGCTACCAGATCGCACCGGCCTTTCTCGGCAGATGCCGCAGTGTTATAGAAGCTGCGTACTCCCGAGAAATCGGAAAGCCACTTTCCGCCTTCTCCGAGAACTGCGAGCAAATCCCATGGTTCCCACGGGTGCGTTTGCATCGGAGTCGCGCTCAGGAGCAGGATGCCTCGGGCTTTTTGCCGGAGCTGCAGCCTGCGAAGAAGATTCAGCAAGAGCGTGCCCTGATTGAATTCTCCTTCAACTTGCTGCCGCCTGCGGGCTGCGTGAGCTTCATCCAGGATCACGATATCCCACGGCGTTGCGGCTAATAGCATCGGCCAGTTTGCTTCTGTGCGCGCGGTTTCGCGGCTCATCAGCAGAACGTCTTGCTCCAGAGCCTCGCCGATGTGGCCCACTCTCTGCATTCGTTCATCCGGCCAAACGAGCGTGTTTGTTCCCTCGAGCCGCGGGAAAACCATGCCTCCCTTTTCTCGCAACTCTCCCTGCCATTGGCGAAGCAGTCCGGCAGGCAGCAGCAGGAGCGCACGGCGGACACCGCGGCCAGCAAGCAGCCGCCGGAGAATAAGGATCGCCTCGATGGTCTTCCCCATGCCGACCTCGTCACAGAGCAGGCGACCCTCCGGCCAAGCTTCGGCGGCCTCTTCAACGACGCGATTCTGATGAGGCCACAGGCTTACCATGGCAGTCGCATCACAAGCGGAGGCTCCATTCGGCAGATACGGCGCTTCTACCGCGAAGCGCAAAAGCATGGCAGCCTTCTGCCGCGCCAGAGCGCTCGACGGCTCCAAAATCGGCGCTTCCTTCGGGGCGAGCTTGATCAACTTGAGGCGCAACGCTTCGGGAAGGGTGACGGTGTGGACGTCCGGGTGCATGTCATTCCAGAGCGCTTCAAATTCCTCGGTGTACTCCTTATGTCGCTCAGGATCCTCCCAGGAAGTGGAGACCTCCAGGCGCTCGTAGTTGGCTTTGAGCCCCTGGGCAGATTCATTTCCGCTGCCGCTGAACACCACCGAATCCCCGTGTTCATCCGTGGTGATGCCGAACTTCCCATGCATGATTCCAGGGCCGTGTCGCATCACGCCGACTCGTACCTGAAGGAAGCCCCGCTTGACGAGCCATGCGAGCATCCCGAGACGCTGCTTTTCGAGCAAATCCCTGGGATTTTTGAATCGATTCTTCAGGAGCTGTTCCAACGGCTCGACATCGCCGGTTTCCGACAGCGCGCGCACGTCATCCTCGGGCAATTCTTCGTTTACGACCAGACGAACCGCAGGGCGCGGTGCGCTGTCTCCCATGGTTTCGAGGCGTTCGATAAGAGCGGCGAATCCGCGGGCAGCCGCTGACAGAACTGTGCTCGAGAAATAGGCGCAGCAGCGATCGTAGCGAATCGCTTGACTCAGAGCCGGCACATACAGTTCTTCGAGCAGAGCGGAATCGGGGCCCCGCAGGAAGCGTTTCCAGGTTCGGCCTCGCAAACCATTTGTTTGTGAAGTGTCCATGGCTGACCAGTGAAATGAAACCGCAGATAAACGCCGATGAACGCGGATGTCCTTCAGCAAGTAGGGGTGCTAATCCGGGGTTTCCTCGTCTTCGTCGGTTTCCTCGTCGTACTCCTCTTCTTCTTCCGCCACTGCTTCCTCTGCAAAAAGCAATCGCTGCGGTGGAGCTTTCTCGGTCCAGTCGGGTGCTTGAATGCCGAAGAGCGGATCGAGCAGCGCGTGCCAGGCGGGGAATTCGGGAAATTTGGCCGCGGCTGATTGTTTGCCTTTTTCATGGCGCAATGCCGCGGGGGCCGCGTGGACCAACGCTTCCATAAGGCGCGCGACAGCGGAGTCTCTGGACCAGTGTTGCTGGCGTATCAGCGCCTTCGCGGACCCAATCCCACCCGCGCCACCCCCGGCTTCGAGATAGCGCAGGGCTAGCACGTGGCACGCATCGAGAGCGGTACGGAAATGCGCATCATTCGGATGCACCTTGAGTGCATCCTTTTTGGTGCGCCGCTTCGCAGTCGTAACCGGGCCAAACAGGGTTTCAGTTATTTCGTCGGGCTCCAGAGCGCGGTCGCGGCGCCGCTCCTTGGCGGGGAGCATCTGGATTTTGTCGCCGCTCTTGGTAACGAGCCCTGCCCCCACGAGTTGCTCGATGTCCATGCCGACGGCGTGGCCCAGCAGTTTTGCCTCGTTGAAGCGAAATTCCGCCGCCCCCAGGACATCCCAACAAAGGAGCGCGAATCGCCCCTCGGCCTCGACCGACTCCAGCCCGCGCTCGGCAAGCTGCTCGACGCGCCAGGCGCTTACTGCATCGGAAGCGATATCGATTGCCTTATCCACTCCTACCGGGACGCCCGTGTCCGTCTTGACTTCATCATAGCGGCTATAGACCTCCATCGCGGGACCGAACGAGCCGACGAGCTGGTCGACAGGATTCAGGCCTTCCCGCTGCAGTCTCTCGGCCGTGCCGCGCGCGTGATCGCGAATTTCCTCTTGCATGCCGCTATCGAAATATCCGACGCCGGCGCCTCTTGGCCGCTTGCGGGCGACCAGAATCACGGTGCTCTGCGCGGCGTTTTTCTTCGCCTGGTGCAGGCTATGTTCGCTTTCGGTTTTCACCGGCCAAGTGGCGGTAATGGTGAAACCGGCCTTGATGAGCGATGTAAAAAGCGCTTCCCAGGCCTCTTGCTTTTTGTGCGTGAACATGACCGTAAGGACGCCGTCGTCCCGCAGGATGCGCCGGGATTCTTTGAACACGTCGGTCATCAGCCCCTGATAGAAGGTGTGTGCCTTGGCCTTGGCTTCTTTCGTCGAGCCGTCGCGCTTTCCCTTTTTGGAGGGCTTGGCACCCTTCTCGCGATGGCGGCTGATGTTGACCACGGCTTCCTGATTGTGCTCACAGAGGTAGGTCGAAAACCATTCGGGGCGCCGGTGCCCTTGAGTGCGTTTGAGCCAAACGTAGAAGAAATCGGCAAGCTCTGAGTATTGGACGTTATCCGCGTAAGGCGGATCTACAACAACAGCGGTCAAGCTGCTGTCGGATAGTTGCGGAAGGCTTGTGGCAGAACCCAGAGAGATTTCAACAGAATTGCCCGCGGCCTGTTTGGTAAGTTCGCAAATCTTCTCATATGCTTCGATAACATTATCGATCGACCACTCCAAGCCGCTGCCGCTATTGCACGGAGCCATTTCGGCAGGGGTTGGTTTAAAGGAAAAATCATGCCGATCGAAAACGCTTCGAATCCCGTTGGTGGTACAGTCCCAGGACGCCAGGATGGCGTTATGGTTACCGAACTTGTCTAGAACAAATGCCAGCAGGTGTACGATTGCTTCTCCAATATCGTCTCCTTCGGCCTTTAGAATCTCCGGGCGGAGCCGGCGAAGCTCCTCAGCGAGAACCCCAAAACAGAGCAACTGGCGATTCGAGAACATGTCGGCCCATTTGGGCATGCCATAAAGTCTTGGCCGCTCCTCGCTCGAAACCGAAGGGTACTCTTCCGTGGGAACGACGTTTGCCCTTTCCCATCCCGGTCGCAGGTGATCAAGCTCTTTCTTGGCCTCCACGAGTGCCTTGACATCCAACTCTTTGGGAGTCCGGAACTCGAAACCGCGATTGGTCTTGAACGCAATGGCATAGAGGGTGCTCCCCATCTCGCCAGCCTGGGCCTTGGCCTTGATATAATCCGTCGGAATCTGCAAACCCGTAAAAAGCGAGACTCCCTTGCCATCGCTATAGGTTGGTTTCGGCACTTCCCGTACCTGACCCGCTCCGCGCCCGATTTCGCCAATGCGGATGCCCCAGGTCCCTTTTGCTTTGTCGACGACCGGTTCAGCGACGATTCGCCCACGCTCGCTCTTGGGCTTCAGCAGGTGCCAGTCGGGCACTAATGGCGTGTGATGTCGCGTGTTGTCCGGGCACGGCACAGTGCGGGCATAGATGTAGGCATGCACTTTGGCAAATCGGTGCTCAGGGTAAAATCGTGCCAGCCGTTTCTCGATGCGCTCCTCCCAAATCTTCGCCCATTTTCTTGCGTTCCTGCCCAGAACTTCACCAAACCGGAAGGGGTAGTCCACCGTTGCTTCCAGGACTGAGCAGGCCACTGGATTATATTCATTGGCGATTGTGGGAAAGCCCAGACGAGCGGATTCCAGGGGAATCGATCCGCCTCCTGCCATGGGATCGATAACCGCGATGTCGGGCCCCCACATTTTCGACGCTGCGCGATGCGCTGCGACAAGATCATCTTCCCGAAACGCCCGTTTGAAGGCGCGGTCGCAATTGAAGCCTCCGGGCACCTGGTAGCCTTCATCCATGAGCCGACGCACTTCCACAAGTTCACTCCCGGGCCGGCCGAATCCCAGAAGCCGCTCGAAAACATCTCGGGGAAAGTCGGTCGGCAGAAGTGATGCGAGAACCGCGGCGCGAGAAACAACCAGCGGTCGGCGGGCCCACCAGACATGGAGGCGTTTATCGGGCGGTTGCTGACCTGTCGAGCGCTCGCGGATACACTCGACCCCGATCGCCGCTGCCGGCAACCACTCCTCGATCAGCAGTCGCGGAGGATTTCGATTCATCGTTGTCTCCCAAAGAAGCTCTCAGCTATCAGCTATCAGCTTTTGGCTGACTGAGGGCTGAAATGTGCGCACATAAAAAACGTTCGTTTCACCGATATACTCTGTAACTCATTCATTGGCAACCATATGAAACCGTCGCGAAGGTTTGATCATCGAATCATGGGCCGCAACTGCCAATCTCCCATTCCAGACAGTTTTGGACGTGTCGGATCCTAGGAGGAAATCCTCGACATCAAACGAAATGGAAACGTCACCTGAGGGAATCAACACAAACAATGTTGATTCAACATTCCTTATGTTGATTCCCCACGCGGCACCCACCGTCCAGTTGAAGAGGAAAGGGGTACTGAATGTCCCTCCATCACGCCAAGTGTCGTTCCATGGCGATCCAAACTTGTCCGTCTTTAACAGATGAAATGCAAACAATCACCCTGTAATTCATTGGCTATAAGTTGTTTACGGAACCTGTCGCCGGGTTCGTAGCGGTTCCGCACGGCAGTTTCCAGACAAGAAAAATGTCCAAAAATCATCAAAAATGTCCCACTGCTACTTCCGATGAAAGGCAAATGCAGTCCCGGGAGCGCTGCGCTGCAAATGTTCGCGAACATTTAAAATGTATCGCGAACATTTTCAAATTCTCTCCCAGACACTTGGTGGGAGGCACAGAATGCCCTGGCGCTTCATCCGGCCTCCACATCCAAGGACCATCTACTGGCACGCCCGCGCCGGGCGAGACGTACAAGATGCTCCGCATGGAGAGTGCTCATGAGGCGGGCCACCTGGAGGCGTCCCATTTGCGTTATCTCGCGAATTTCAGCATTGGTCAGGGGACCGTCGCTAAGTGCCGCAAGCACACGAGCTTTTGCGTTTTCCAAGGATATTCGTCGGTCGATGCGGTACTCAAGCGTGTTGATGAGCAGATCGTAAGCGCCCCTCGATAGCCGATAATACCTCCCGCGGCCAGTTCCTCCGCACGCCTCCACAAGTCTCCAATTAGTAACCAGGCGGCCGAGGATCTCTCTCGCCTCCTCCATCGAGCGCTGGCAGATCTCTGCGACTGCGTGTGTCGGAACCTCCCGGTGACGAGTGAGATAATGGATCACCATGAGGTCATCGACATCAAGTTCCGAAAATCGATTCATGAGTTCCAGGAATTCGGAGCGTGCCTCCTGACCCTTGACTGAAACGCGGATGGCTTGACTGGAACTCCAGTAGGCCGGCGGTTCCTTCCCTTCGGCCAGCAGGTCTCGGAAGACCCGCGGCACGCCCAGATTCGCGGCATTGGCCAGGCGCATGCGGGCGAGTGCCTGGAACATTACCGGGTAGCGTGGCGAAGAAGGGTGATGGAGTATGTTCTGCGCGGTCACACCGCCGACGAACCCGCCGGGGTTACTCAATTCCAGCCGGTTCGGATAAAGCTTTAGCGTTACGGCGCCTGGGACTTCGTAGTCGCGGTGGGCCAGGGCATTAACGATCAGTTCGCGCAAGGCGAGCGCCGGGTAACGAGGGAACTCCGGATGGACGAGCACGCCGGGAATTGTCACGATGGGGTTATTGGCGCCGACCAGTTCTCGCAACCGTTTGAGGGCAATGGGAAGACAGTCGGTGCCGTCTTCGGCCTGGTCGTAGTCCGTATCGGATTTCATTCGGCGGAACTGCCAGCGGGCGTGGGGCAGATGCTCCCGGATGGCTTCCGGCTTGCCGGCCAACAAGAGCCCGGCCAGAAGGAGGCTTCCGTCGCCGGCGAGTACGCCAAGGGAGCGCAGTAGATCCGTATCCGTAAGCCGAATGAGATCGGCGGCGGCTCCGGCCTCAGTCATTAAGCGCCGCAGCTCTTCCATTCCGGAGGCGCTCAGCATATCTGCCGGCGAGCCCATGATCGCATATGAGGTCAGTTCGATACCGGCTTCTCGCCTGATGGCATCGATCTCCGAGAGTGTCATGCCACGCAGGCCCTCTCCCAGTCGGATTAGATATTTACCGGTCTGAGTGTGAAAGGGAACGCCGCGCGGGCGCGGGGGTATGCGGATTGCCAGTATCGCGCCATCCGTGCTGGCCACGGTTTCGATTTCGATGCGAATCTGCGTTGCATCAGCAACGCTCTCGCGGATTCGAGCCAGATCTTCATCCTGCGGGAAAGCTATGGGAAGAACTTGCCGAGGCATCCGGTCGCTTACACCAAGGATCAGCCAGCCCCCGCCGGCATTTCCGATGCCGACGGCATATTCAGCGATGTCGCTGCGGCTTGGTATGCCGGGCTTGAATTCAACCGATTCGCTCTCGGAGGCGGCCATCAATTGGCGCAGCTCTTGCTCGTTCACTTCACCGCCTCCGCCAAAATGCGCAATGCGCGGACAGCCCGGCGACCGCCGCGCCGCGACATGATTCCAAACCACCAGGCCGCTTCGGAGGCGTCGGCGTGGCGCATGTTCTCCGCGGCGCGGTGCAACCTGTCTGCGTTTCGCAGGCCGGAAGCGATCAGCGCATAGCACGCGACGCGAGCGCCCCAATCCGTATCCATAGGATGATAGGGGCCGGCAGTGAGTTTGGTATTTGCACCGTTTACGGCGCGAACCGCCGATCGCAAAAGGGGAGATCCTGCTGAAAAAGCCAAAGGAGATATGGATGTAACTCGCGTCAACCGCTCCTTCTGGTTGATGTCGACAGAACGCCGGTAGAGAATCGCAGCATCGCCGCTGCGCCTGCGCACGACCCGGAGCGCAAAGGAAGCCTGGCGAACTTTCATCGGCTGCCTCCGACAGGTTTATCAAACAGGGCACGCGGAGTTACATCATCGGGCGCCTCATCGGCGAGCCGCTGAAGCTGATCCTGGAGCCCGGTGCGACCGGCTGTGCCAAAGCCCAATTTGAGGCCGGCCTCGAACGATGATCCTTCAGTCAGGGCATTATAGACCGTTTGCGCAATTGTAAGCGGCCGGGTCGGATGAGTCGGTTTAACGTCGTTGGCGGCGAAATTGATGTTGCCGCCGTCCTTCGACTCTCCACTCGCGCTGACAGTGAGGGTAAGAGTGTCGGCGCCAAGTGGAAGTGCAAGGCCTGAGAGAGCTGCAGCAGCGGAAGGAGTGCCGGCAATCAGCTCTAGATTTAATAGCGGCCTTTGCGCCGCATACTCCAGGACCTTTTCCCAGCTTGCAGCTGTGACGCGACCGGCAGACGGCTGCGGAAGCTTCGGTGTCTTGCCCTCTTCGGATTTCGGGCCTGGGGTGTCCTCTTTGACCCACGATTGCCCATAGGGGGAGTCGGCATAGGTTACGTGTACCGAATCATCCAAGGACAGTGTCGTCAGGTTGGCTGGGATGCGTCGGCGGCGACCTTCAGGTCCTTCCACACACCCCTTGGAGTCGTAGGCGCGGTTGTCGGAGAGCCTGACTACTGCTTTTCCCTGCTCGACCGTTTTGAGGATAGTCTGGCGCACGATCGACCCATCTGGAATGAGACGGAGACGTGGAGCGCCGAGAAATCGCTCGTGAATTGCCCGGGCGGAGTAGACATCGGGCATGTCCGGCAGTGGCGTTGCGCCTGGGAGTATGTCCTTCAAGAAACGGTCGGGATCGATGGCATCACCTGGTTGATAAAGCAGGTTTTTGGCGTCGAGGAATTTGCGCAGGCAAGCCTGACCTTGTGGTCTCTGGAGCATTTGTTCTTCAGGAACCTGGTATTGCTCCTCGAGTTGGTATGACGCGCCGCCGGCAAAGACGATCCGGTCGAAGGCCCGACAGGTCTGGGTACGGAACTGCTTGACGAGATCGGGTTTGATGCGCTGCAACTGGTCGCGCACAAGCCTTCCCGATTCTCCGGTCCTGAATTCTCGTTCAATGGCTTCGGCGGCCAGCAGGCGCTGCGCGCGCTCGATGGCATTGTTCAATGCAGATGCGGTGGCTGTGACAGCCAGTATGGCATTCTGGAAACGCCGCGGGATCGGCGCTTGCGGGTTGGCATCATCGGCGTAGGCACAGACTGAACGTGCGATCTTTTCATCCTCGCAGAGGGCAAGCTGCAGATCGGCGGAGTCGGGGACCTGACGCGCGCTGGTCGGCCAGGGTGTCGGCTTAAATGCCGGCCCGGAGAAGTAGGATTGCGCCTCCGCCGCGACACGGCTTCGGGCGTCTTCGATCGGAATCTGCGACTTGCGTTCTTCGATCTGCTTGATGATGTTAGCGTCGTAACGGAACTGCCAGCCTCGGCCTCCAGCCATCGGATATGTATGCCAGCAGACGCCGACTAGCCGATCAAGCGCTTCCGATGGTTCCGGACCGGCTTCGTCTGGGTGCAAAACTGCGAGCGTGAGATCTGCCGGGTCCATGCCGCTGTTCGACTGCATGGGAAGGCTTTCCAGCAGAAGAGCGGATGCGACGCGCCGGTGAATTCCTCGCGGAGTGCTCCCGTCGAGGTCGGCCGCATGGTTTCCCACATCGGCTGAGACCGCGGCCTTGAAGTTGTCGCGATTGAGCCGCTGAAGCAGATCTGCCTGAATTCGAGAGCTGGACCAGTCGATCTCACCCGCGGAAATCAGTTCATGATCGACATTTGCCTCCCAGACATCGCGGAGAATCCGGGCAAAGAGCCGGAGCACGCCGCGGCTTTTCTGAAAATCCTGGAGCGCGCCGAGCCGGTCACGAGCGGTTTCGAGCAAGCGGGGATGGAATGGAAAGCAAGTGACAATGAGTTTGGCATAATCGGCGGATGCGGCGGCAGGAGGAATCAGGCCAGGCGATTCCTGGGCTACACGCTTGAAAAGGTTGAAATAGGTAGCTGAAGTGGCTTCTGCTGCTGAGCGATCGACGTTCTCGAAAAGCCGTCGGACAATCACGCGGGCTGACTCGTCTCCGATCGGATCAAAGTCAGTCATTTTGCGGCCGAAAACCTCGTCGAGCTTGGCCGCGGCGCTGAGGAGGGCATCTCCAAGCTTCGCGGCCTGAGTTGCATATGCCGCCTGGCCTCCAGGGTCGGTGACGACCAGGACGGTCTGCTTCCTCTTGCTTACGACTGAGGAGAGGGAATTCAGGAAACCCAGGAGATTGCCCTGTCCGCGCTCGGACAGCTTTGCCATGTAAATCACGACCTCATCGAGCAGGAGAAGCACCGGCCCGCTCGGGAAGGCAGCTTCTATCTGAGCTTCGGACGGTGAGGCTTCCGGATCATCCGCTTTGCCCAACGCCTTGAGCGCCTTATCGCCGCCAAGACGATAAAAGATCTCGCCCCAGAGGCTGCGGATTTTCGCCGCGCCGTGAGTTGAGAAGAGCGGGACGCCGGCCTTGCCGGAGTCTACGGCAACGAGAGTGAGTTTTTTGGGTCGGCCCGCTGCAGGTAGGAGTTCGGTGCCCAAGGCGAGGTCGGCTATGTTCTGCCCCAAATGCCAAAGAGCCATCAGGGTGTGCGTCTTGCCTCCGCCAAAACCGGTACTGAGCCGGATCGTGGCCCCGCCTTCCTTGGGATCGGCCAAACGCCCGAAGACGACTTCCGCCACTTTGCAGAGTTGTTTCGCGGGGTGGGTGTTCTGGAAGAATGCAGCGGCATCTTTGTATACCTTCGGAGCTTTCCCGCTGATCAGGTCGCCGAAGTCTGCAGCGAATATGGCATCATCCAGATCCCCTTTCAGAACTTCCTTTCGAGGCTTGCATCCGCTTAGGACTCCCATACTTTCTCCCGTTTGGGGACGATCGTGTTGGACGCAGAAAAAGGTCATTGCCTCCTAAATCAAGAAGGCGATCTCGTTTCCGACAGCTCTCTTGTTGCGGTCCGATTCTAACACGATCTTGGAGCTCCATCTTGCTCGCTTCAGATCGCTTCAAAGCTCCGAGCGTGAATCACCGCCCTCTCCGCATCCAATGCGCCAGCTATCACATCCCTTCCCTCCTCGCCTGCCATCGGTCTGGGCCAGTGCGGATTGCAGATTGCGGATTTCGGATTGAGTTTGAAGATTGGTTATTCCCAATCCGCAATTCGCAATCCGCAATGGTGAGGGAGGATTATCTGCCATTCAGCACTTGGTCGGCGGCAAGGACCAGGAACATGTAGTTTGAAGAGCCTCCGCCAAGCACATACTCCATCTGCTGCCAGAGGAAGGGGAAATCCTTGAGTTCAACGAAGTCCGGACGGATCAGAGCAGTTCCGGAGACGACTCCTCCGGGGATATAGGACCAGTCGGCGCGGTTGAATCCGTAGGCAATCGTGGCGGACCGAGCTCCAACGCCCGAAGCAAACGATGCCGTGTTTTCACCCGGGTGAACTCCCAATACGAAATTCAGGGCGTTGAGCATATATTCCGCGCTGACAATATCGGGAAAGGCCCGATGCAAAAAATACTGCTCGATGCCAAAATGCTGGATATCCCAACCTGCGCCCCAGATATTAGGCCGGTATGGCACCCCAAAAGGAGTTGATCGCTGTCTCTCGACTGTTTTGGGAAAGCTCTGCAACACCGCTTTGCGGACCTCATCAACAAAGGTTCGATCATCAATCATGCCCAATACACGGCCGATTGTCCCACCCAAGGAATCGATGCGGGCAATGATCTCCTTGCGGTTGTCGAGAAAAACCTGGCCATATTCAGGCTTCTTGGTCGTCAGCCATAATTGCACTGCTGCCATCACCCGTTCATTAAAGCCGCTCTTGGGATCCCGGTCCTGCTTCCATAGCGCTTCTGCCGCCGCGACACAGTCTTTGGCCAGAGAAGGATTGTATTCTTTCAGCACTCTTCCCGCGATTGCCAGAGCCGCAATTCCCTTATACTCATGTCCCGCATTTTGCTCAGTGAACACCCAGCGGTCGTCGGGTTTTCCCGAGTGTGTGCCGGTCTGTTGGTCTGATTTCAGCGATCCGTCATAGAACAAGTTGTCGGTGACGTTGGCGGTATCTCCGAGGAGCACGTACTGAGGGAGTGTTGGAACGATGATGCCTCTATATAACCGACCCATGCCCTTATAACTTCCGAGAATGGTTAACACGCCGTGCTCAACCTGTTGCAGCACGTCGGGCTTGCCGTCAGGCTGATGGATCTTGACCAGCCGTTTGCCTTCATCGATGGTCGTATCGTCATAATTCAAACCAAAGGCCTCATAAGCGGAAGCCAAAATCGAGACTTCATCCGCCTGAGATTCGATGCGGAGGTCGTCGTCGCCTGCATCATGCCAGCCGCCGACGTTGAGTCCAGGCACCGTTTCGCCTGACTTATATTGGCTGAGAGTCGATGATCCCTGAAGATAGCCGTCGAAATGGTTGTGATTGATGGGGGCCATTCGTGCGTCATCGAGGTGACAGGCGCCATGCCAGACACGATACTGCTCTTCGACGCGCATGTGACACATCTGGACCGGCAGAAAATACTCGATTACGGGCTGCCAGACGCCACGTTTAAAAACGTCCGTTGAGATTTCAAATGGTTGGGTCCGGAAATTTCGATATTCAATGATATACATTCCTGGCTTGGTGATCTGGGTAAAATCGAATTGCAGGTACTTGTACCGCAGGAATTTCCCCCAATCTGCGGGCTTTCCGGAGAGCACGCTCTCAAAACCGCCACTTTCCGAGATGCGCTTTACATAGAGCATGTCCTGCGCGGCATCCGAGTCATCCAATTCAACGATGGCCGTCTTTTTCTGTTTCGGGTGATAGCCGACCTGTGAGACGTGCACAACTGGCTGATGCTTCCAGCCCGAAACGGCGTGCGGTGTTACAACCCAGTCGATCGCACCGCTCGAAGCGCCTGCCGGCACCAGTGACCGGACGACAAACCAGCCGTTGTTATGCTTGTTCCGGCCATCAAGCAATTGCAGACCTCCGGTGTGACTTTCGATGATGAGTTGCTGGGCCTCGACTTCGGGAGCGACGGAGAGCCGCTTGCCTGTGGCCAAGGGGACTGACTGGATCTCTCCATCCTTGTCCTTTTGATCGGGTCCATCCGCCTGGCGCGGGAAAATGCCTGACTGTTCGCCCAGGTACCAGCTCCGGCCGAATAGAGTAGTGGGGTATAGCTCGAGGTTGAAGCCTACTTTGCCGACCCACTCGGAGGGAAGGGGGCGATCTAAATCCACCAGGATCCGGAAGCCTTGCCCTTCTCCGCGCACATGAACCTGGTACGAGAAACTCAGGTCGGGATAATCAATCGGGTTGAATCCTTTCCGGTTCCGGCTGGGGTCGGGATAAGAGAGCCACACAGTAATCTCATTTCCTTCCTTGTTGACGACCCGCTTGTCCTGCTTCGGCATCGGCTGCCATTGGCCCGGTGTGGGATCCAGCCGCAGATCGCCGTTGCTGGCGACCCGTGCCCCATTCTGAATGATGCTCACGCCGCCCTGATGCCCTTCCGGGTAAATGTCTTGAAATGCCATGACATTGATACCAGGCATTTCGAAGTACTCCCGGTCATTCAACCTGAGCGCCGGCTGCTGCGCCGGCTGGTGTGGAAAAACCCACGGCAAAGAAAACAGAATTGAAACTCCTGTGATGAGGGCAGCTGAAATGCATCGCATCAAATCACCATCCCGTGAAAAGGGAGAACGGAGGCACTCCCCGACTTTGCAGACGCAAAAGAGGGGAGCGTCTCCGATTTCCACGTTTGCGCCAGAGAAATATACAACTTAAGGGCACAGGGCGCCCCAGCTGTTTGGTTTTTTTTGAAAGGTGGATGTGCACGATCGTAACAATCCATCCTTGCCTAGCGAAGGCCCAGCCTTTACAGTCTCCTCGGCATACTGGTGCGTAGAAGAGCCCATCCACCCAGGAAGAGAGATTGGCAAGGACATTGCTGAACGTCACGGAATGGCTGCGAAAGCTGGCGGAAACCGTGGCCAAATGGTGAGGCGCAGCGTGGGTTGACTGCGCCGGCTGCGGCGGACGGATAACCCACTATTCTCCCCTGAAAATCCTCCTGCTTCAGTGAGGACGGGCTTCAGCCCGTCCGCGTGACTTCATCAGGTGAAACAGTCATTGAACGCGAGCACCTTCAACTCAGATAGATATGAGCAATGATTAGTCCGGTTCTTTCTTAGGGCCATAGGGGCGCGGGCTAAAGCCCACCCCCACTGTAATAAAGGTTTTTTCATGCGCAGGGGCGCAGCACCGCTGCATGAGCAACTCCCCTGAAAATGGCGGCTATATGGCTTTACGTTTCTTTGTGACCTTGGTGCTTTTGGTGTCTTGGTGGTGTCAGTTAAATGCCTTACCATAAAGACTCCAAGAACACCAAGAATCAGGAAGGACAGATTTTCATGCCCAGGGGTGCAGCGGAACCTGCATGAGCAACTCGTTAAAAAAGGGACCGGTGCCAAAATATGGCCGAACATGGCCCCGAGATGCATCAATCCACGCTGATGCAGGGGCTAGGCAGCCGCGCACCGCTGCTTGAGCCGCTCCCATTCGGAGTCGATATCGGCCTGAATTTGCTCGAGATGAGCTTCGTTGCCCGGCTTGAACAGGTGGCGAAAGCGTCCCTGCTTTTCGAGCCAGGGCCGGACCGGTTGCTTCTCCTTCGGCTGATAGGTCAGCTTCCAAACGCCGTTCGCCACTTCGAAGAGCGGCCAGAAGCAGTTCTCTACTGCTTCCCGCGCAATCTGGATCCCTTCTTCGATCGGGAACTGCCAGCCTCTGTTGCAGGGCATAAGCACATTAAGGAAGCTGGGGCCATCGCTGTCGAGGGCCTTGCGAACTTTGGCGGCCAAGTCTCGCCAATTGTGCGGCGATGCCTGGGCCACGTATGGGATTCGATGAGCAACCATGATCTCGGTTAGATCCTTGCGACGCTGCAGCTTGCCAAAGGAGGCCTTGCCGGCGGGCGCCGTTGTCGTATAAGCACCGAATGGAGTGGCCGAAGAGCGCTGGATGCCCGTGTTCATGTAGGCTTCATTGTCGTAGCAAACATAGAGCATCCGATGTCCACGTTCCATGGCTCCGGAGAGTGCCTGAAGACCGATGTCGTATGTGCCTCCGTCGCCTCCGAATGCGATGAAGCGCAAGTCGTGATCTATCTTCCCCTGCTTCTTGAGCGAACGGTAGGCTGCCTCGACTCCGGACATCACTGCGGCACAGTTCTCGAAAGCTACATGGATATAAGGCGCGCGCCAGGCAGTGTAGGGATAGATGGTGGTGACGACTTCGAGGCACCCGGTGGCAAAACCCACAACCGGCGCCTGCTCGCAGGCCAAAAGGATCTGGCGCAGAATGGTGGAGCCGGTGCATCCGGTGCAGGCTCGGTGTCCCCCGGCGAGCAGGTCTCTCTTTTGGGAGAGAGCCTTCAGATTAAGTGGAGTGGTCATGCGATGAATCTCCTTTCCCGCGAGCCCTAAAGTCGCGCGCCGATGACATGCAGCTCTGGATCATTGGGAGCTCCACTGGCCAAGCTGGCCAGATTTGTATAAATTGAACGGATTTGATCCAAGTCCAGGTCCCGGCCGCCGAGACCGAACAGATAGCCGGAAACCGGCATGCGTGTGCCAGCACCATAAAGAGCGGACCGGATTTCATTGAAGAGCGGACCGCCGTATCCGCCCTGGGTGCTGTGGCGGTCCATTACCGCCACCGCTTTCAAGCCTGAGAGCGCCCCGGCAATTTCTTTGGCCGGAAACGGGCGGAAGACTCGAGGTTTCAGCATGCCGGCCTTGGTTCCTTTGTCCCGTAACTCGTCGACGACCACCTTTATAGTTCCTGCTGCGGAACCAAGAGCGATAACAGCCAGCTCTGCATCGTTCAGCTTGTAAGCTTCGAAAAGATCGTAATAGCGGCCGAATCTGTGGCCGAACTCCTGTGAGACCTCCCGAATCACCTTCGGCGCAGCCAGCATTCCCTGGTTTTGGGAGAGCTTGTGTTCGAAGTAGTAGTCCTGCAGATCCAGCGGTCCGACGGTTATCGGGTTGTCGGGGTCGAGTAGCCGTACGCCGGGCTTGTAGATTCCCACGAAGGATTGAACGTCCTGCCCATCCAACTGGTAGAGAACTTCGGTAGTATGGGAGATGATGAAGCCATCGAAATTGATCATGACCGGTGTGCGGATCTCGGGGTGCTCTGCGATTCGGAAAGCCATGATTGTGTTGTCATAAGCCTCCTGAGTGTTCTCGGAGAAAAGCTGGATCCATCCTGAGTCTCGACCAACCATGGCGTCGCTGTGGTCGCAGTGGATGTTAATGGGAGCGGATATGGCCCGGTTGACCACCGGCATGACGATGGGCAAACGCAGGGCTGAGGCGATATGGACGACTTCCAGCATGAGCATGAATCCTTGGGAAGATGTAGCTGTTGCAGTCCTTGCTCCGGCCGCCGACGCCCCGATGCAGGCGGACATCGCTGAATGTTCGCTCTCGACTAGCACCAGCTCTGTAGGTATTTTGCCGTCGGCAACGAATTCAGCGAATTTGTGCATCAGCTCGGTCTGTGGCGTAATAGGAAAAGCCGCAACAACGTCGGGATGGACTTGGGCCACGGCTATTCCTACGGCATCGTTGCCGGTTAATGCAACTCTTGTTTGCATATCGATACCTTCCTCTTTGGAAGAGTGACTCCCGTTCAGAGGGTCCTTTAGACCTTCACCTGTTTTTCCAATACCATCTCGATCGCGTGAAACTTATCGGGGCATTCGTAGGCGCAGATGCCACAGCCCTTGCAATGCTCCAGATCGAAGCCCACGACCTCGCCGGCCTTCACGACAACAGAGGAATCGGGGCAGAAGATCCAGCACTGCAGGCAGTGAACACAGCGCTCCAGGATTAGGATAGGCCGGTAGGTTCTCCAGCTGCCGGTGTTGTAATTAGCGGAGTTTCCTGCTTCGGGAATAATCCCGCCGATGGGGAGTTCCTTGACTGACAATAGCGCCATTAGCCTCTCACCTCCTCGAAGGCTCGGATGATGGCCTTCTTGTTTCCTTCGATGACCTTGGCCGGGAACTTCTTTCCGAATTTCCGGTCGATATCCTCCAACACGGTCTCCAGCTTGATCACCCCTGTGGCCTTGACCAGTGCACCGATCATGGGGGTATTGGGGATTGGGCGCCCGATTTCATCAATGGCGATCTGTGTGGCATCTACGGTGAAAACCCGCAGGTCCGTTCGCGGAATAAGATGCTTGATCTCTTCGGGTGTCTGATTGATGTTGACCACAAGGGTTCCGCCGGCAGGCATTCCTTCGGTGACATCCAGTCCGGACAAGCCCAGAAGCGTGTTATCCAGAACGATGACGGTGCCGGGATTGGCTATGCCGCAATGGATGTGGATGGGTTCCTCAGCCAGCCGAGTGAAGCCGCGCATAGGCGCGCCCATGCGTTCCGGGCCGTACTCGGGAAAGCCCTGGCCATACTTCCCCTCGTTTAAAGCGACTTCAGCCAGCAAGGTAGCAGCCGTCTTGACCCCCTGTCCTCCACGGCCGTGCCAGCGGATCTCAATCATATCTGACATGAGATTTCTCCCTGCAATGACGTTCTGCTTAGGACCATGCAAATGATCAAAAAAACGGCGCTATCTTAACACCATCAGGCTGGGGGACGGATCGAGAATTCCTATCTCAGAACTGCAAAATGCAAATTGCGAATTGCAGAGGGATGATTTTATTTGCGATGTACAATTGACCAGCAAACGCGGGGACACCACACACAATTCCTGGTTTCCCGCCACTGAACGGATGGGGGGTCCCTTCGATTTTAAGCGCTCCCATCCTACTCATTCGATATTGAGGTCTTTTTGCAGCCTGACGTCTGCCGAGGATGCCCCCACGCGAATTTGGACTTTCTCTCCGCCTTCCGTTACAAAGGCATGTCTGCCCTCGTCCCAAAAGGCAAGGGATTCTGCCTTCAAAGCGAACTCAACAGTCTTCCTTTCGCCAGGCTGCAGAGAAACCCGCCGGAACCCTCGGAGTTCCTGGAGGGGACGTTGCACTGACGACTTCACATGTTTGACATAGAGCTGGACGACTTCCTCCCCGGCCAGCTTGCTGTCGTTTTGCACGTCCACGCTGATGGTGACCGCGCCAGCGCGTTTCAGCGAAGGTGGGCTTGTCTTCAGGTTTGAATACTTAAAGGTCGAGTAACTCAAGCCGTAGCCAAACGGATAGAGCGGCTCGTTTTTCAAATAAATGTAAGTTCGCCCGTGACGAAGGTTGTAGTCCATCATGGGCGGCAACTGGTCCAGCGATTTGGGCCACGTCTGCACGAGGCGGCCCCCCGGATTGTAATCGCCGAAGAGCACATCGGCCAGCGCGCTGCCTTCCTCCTGGCTGTTGTGAGTTATGTGCAGGATGGCCGGCACGTGCTCTTGGGTCCAGTTGATTGCATACGGAAAACTGGAGATCAGCACGACAATCGTCCTCGGGTTTGCAGCGTATACTTGCTTGATCAATTCTTCCTGCTCGAGGCTGATGGACTTTCGATCCACGGCCTCCCTGCCTTCGCTTGGCACGGACACCTTTCCCCACTCTGCGTTAGGGCCTCCGATCGGATTATTTCCCACGCAGACAATTGCCACTTCGGATGCCTGGGCGATCCTGGCCGCCTCGCCATTGTCGTTATTAGCGGCAAAGCTCACGGTGACGCCAGTGCCGACCTTGTCTTTGATGCCTTGAAGGGGAGTGACGGTGTATGGCGGCGTGCCGGAGTACCAGTCGAGAAAAACCTCGTTCGCTCGGGGACCAATGATCGCAATGGACTTTACCTTAGCTTTGTCCAGAGGCAGCAGTCTTTGGGAGTTTTTCAGCAGCACGATGGATTTCTGTGTCACCAGCCGGGCAATCGCCTTATGTTTTTCCGAGGTCCACGGCTCGGGTTCGCCCTGCGTGCCGATCTTCGCGTATGGAACGTTGGCGGGCGGATCCAGCAGTCCCAGCCGAATGAAGACGCGGAAAGTGCCTTTGATAACCTTGTCAATGTCAGCCTCGGTCAGAAGCTTATTGGTCAGCGCGCCCTTGACTCCCGCTTGAAAGTTATCCAGGAACTGATTGATTCCTGCCTTCACAGACGCGGCGGCCGCCAGGTCGGGATCGGTAAAATAATGATGCTGGGTGACCATATTTCGCAGCGCTCCCGCATCGGTGCAGACAATACCGTCCACGCCCCATTCCTTGATGGTCACATCGTTGATCACGGGCTGAACTGTGCACGGGACCTTGTTCCATGCGTTGTAGGATGCCATAAAGCAGCGCGCGCCGCCTTCGACGAAGCCCATTCGGAACGGGACGGAGTAGTACTCGCGAAAGAGCTGCTCGTCGAAGTCTGAGGACGAGCCGTCGCGGCCATCCTCGTTGCTGTTTGCGAAGAAGTGCTTCAGCAGAGATGCGGTCAGCCAGTACCTTGGGTTGTCGCCCTGGAGTCCTTTAATGAACGCCACGGCCATTGTTCCGTTAAAGAATGGATCCTCGCCGTAACATTCTTCGCTTCGGCCCCACCGCGGATCGCGGCCAACGTCGGCGTTGGGGGCGCGCACAATGAGACCCCCACGGTGATACTTCTCACTCTGATACATATAGCGCACTTCGTAACCTTCGACCGCGCCCGCCTGACGAACGACGTCCACGTCCCAGGTCTCCGCCATGCCGATAGCTTGGGGAAAGATCGTGGTCGGAGCGGGATTACGCCGTCCCCAGTTGCTGGGTCCTCCCATTGCCAAACCGTGAAGTCCTTCCACATGGCCCATAGCCGTGATGCCGAGTCGAGGTACGCCTGGACGCGAGCTGAGGAATGCCACCTTCTCCTCCAACGTCATCAGCGAGATGATGTTGTTGACGCGATCCTCAATCGGCAGATCTGGATTTTGAAAGGGGTATTGATACTGCGCTCGCGGAGAGGCAGTTATCAAAGCCGCCAGAAGCAGCAAGCCTGTAATTGATTGCATTTGATTTTTCCCCAGATTTCAATCCGGTACCGGCTTTTTCTGTCTTTGTGGTGCAGTTTTTAAAGAAAACCGCGAAGACGCAAAGAATCTCTAACTCCCCTTTGAGATTTAACGGTTCTCATACCACTTGAGGTTGGCGGTGGCCGAGCCGATACAAGCAATATCGGGCTTGCCATCTCCGTTCAGGTCGACAACGGTGCAGGAAGCGGCGCTGATTCCGCCCTTGTCCAGATCGTGGCGCGTCCAGCGCAAGCCCGGTTCATCTTCGGCGGTGTAAATGTAGACGCTGCCACCCTTGCCACGGTATCCCGCAATGATCTCGTCGCGGCCATCATTGTTCAGGTCCGCTGCATAAATGGCGTGCCCATCGATAAAGGAGTCGTCAATGACTTGCCGGATCCAGTTTCCCCTTTCCTCTCGATAGACGGCGACCTGGTTGCCATGCCAGGGCTCGATGCTGCAGAGAAAACGGCGTCTCCCGAGATGACCGACTGCAATGTCACTTGTACCGCACTTCGGCCACGGCGCGGGATCGCCCTTCGCTATCTCCGCACGCGTCCAGCGACTCTCTGACTGACGCTTGTAAAGATGGATTCCCACAAAGCTGGCGGTGAGTATCTCATCACGGCCGTCGCCATCCCAATCGACAACGCAGATACCATGCATCACCCCTTCATTCTCGTCGCCGATCATAAGGCGCTTCCATTCACTCGGCCGGTAATACACCAGCGGCGTGCGGCCGCGGTATTCGGGTCCGTAGGCATCGGAGGCAGTCAGGGGGGCATTGACTACAACTCGGCTGCCATTGCCGTCAATGTCAGCTAGGCGCAGCCGATGAGAAGTGGGAAGCCTGTCGATCTCTCTTACTTTCCAGGGATGGAGTACGTCCCCATCGGGCTCAAGCACCGATACAATTCCTGGGCTGTTTTTCGCCTCGCTGGAAAAACCGCTGGCGAGAACAATAAGCGGCTCGCCTCCTGATTCCAGAACCACCAGGTTGATCATCTTGGCGAAACTGCCGGCGATGACGTGACGCTGCCAGCCGGGATTCTCATACCAGACAAGCTCAGGCATGTCGCTGGCCAGGGCGATGAGATCGGGTTTGCCGTCCCTGTTTAGGTCGGCAGCAATCACTTGATACCCTCCCTTGAGGTCCGTGGCGATGGTGTGTTCACGGAACTGCGGCAATTCTCTGGAGACAACCATAGATATTCCGATGGCTAGTAGGATGAATAAATGGACCAGTGTTTTCATTTCCGCTCTCCCTCAGTGAAGTGCCCCGCTGCTTATCAGGCCTCATTTTCCCACTAAAGAAGCAACTTCGGCATTAGCGGTCGTTATCCTGCGCATTTCGTTCGGGCGCGCTCCGTAGATGCCTTTGGCTGCCTGGCGGGCTGTGAGCCTGCAGCAAAATGCCAAGTTATTGTTACGCCGGCCCTAAGTACCCCTGTCACAGTGGGGAAGCGGGGGTATAGATTACTCTGCTGTCGCAGCAACTAATCCCGCAGAGCAAACTCGATGTGGGCCTGGCCGCGCACATTCTCCTGGGAGATCCGATCGCAGGCTGATGCAATGCAGTTATTTAGCTCGATGATCATGAGCTGCAGCCGGCGCTGGCACCGATGACTTGGACCCAAGGCGTTACCGACGGCCGGTCATCATGGCGCCCATGAGACCTGCCACGACAGCCAGCACAATCACAATCACGCCGACTGCGAGGCCGACTATGCTCAGGATGCCTACAAAGCGCCAAAAGGACCTCTGGTGTTTGAGCACGTCCTCGAGCCCGCTGTCCGTGCAGGTCGATTTCAGATGTTTGATCGCCCCGGCATAACGGTGCAGATATACACCCGGAGCCACATAGAGACAGGCCAGTGCCAGGTAGAATATTCCCACCAAGGCCCCTCCGATTGCGCCGAACACCGGGTTGGCACGATTCAGCGCAAGCCCGCCTGCCATGGTTATCATCATCATTGCGAGACCAGCCAGTGCCATAAAGGCGGCGCCAACAAACACAAGGATCGATATGAAGCGCACCCACGGTTGAGTCTGGTTGAGATACTGTTGGCCGAGTTGCGTGAGGGCAGCCTTGGAGGCGGTCTCGGCAGGTCCGCCACCGGATTGAAATGCAGATGCTGGTTCGAGTGGATGATCACTCATCGATTTTTCTCCCTCCTGAAAGATAAGCATTTCTAACGCGACACTCTCTGAGGAACAAGCAAATTCGAGCAGCTAGCGTATTCGGTTAGTCTCCGCCGGAAATAGACCGGCGCGGAATCACGCACTCCGGGATTCATCGGATACTTGCGTTCTTGCTGAGTCAACGCCGGACCGAACATCTCCCGCAACCGCCCAGTATCAGCGCAGCTGGAAACTTGCTTCTGAAATGACCGATTGACCGCTTCCCGCTTCGACGGTTTCAACGGTGAGGTGATATTTGCCGGGTTTGAGATCTCCAGCGGGCAACAGAAAGCCCACTGCTGTTTCGGTTTCGCTGACCGGCAGCGCAGAGGACGCCAAATCGACGAGGGGAAAGGGATGGCTCTCTCCCTTTTCATCCGTAGCCTGGACCTTGGCCTTGAATGACTTAGGGGCTAAGGCCGTATAAATCCGATAGAACACGACAAAAGGCCGCTGGCGGTCAATTTCGACGTTCACCGGTGCGTAGATTTGAAACCCTTTAAACTGCATGGGATCTGCCTGGCTTAGCATCTGGGGTTTCAGCTCCTTAATCAGACCCGGCAGGGGGACCATCTCCTGGCTGACGATCAGACTGCTGGCGGTCATAGCTCCCTGGTTGAAGGCAGGAATCACCAGGTTTCCTTCTGCCGCGCCCATCTTCCCTTTTTCATCCATGACCACCAGTTTCAGGTGATACTTGCCTGGCCTCAGCCGCAAGAAATTCTTGTAGACCAGATCCTGATTGAGGAAAGCTTTTGCCTGGGCGTCGTCAATGGTTACATTAATCTCCCCGCTGAAACGGGATGCCATAATCCCGTCTTCTCCCAGAGCCACTCCCATGATGCTTGCACTCCCTGTCCATTGCCGCTCTTTCTTCTTGAGTGCGATGCTGCCTCGCCCGATCTTGACAAAAACGGAAACTTGGGCAGTTTGAGGAGATTCGTAGAAATAGACTGGGCGGAAGGATACCGGCAACCCGGTCGCTGGAGCTGAAGAGGACAGGGCGGCCCGCAAGGGACTCTCACTTTTGGATCCCGCAAGCGGGTCGCTAGGATGAGGATCCGTGTATGTATCGCGATACTTCACTTTGGCATCCTTCAGATTGAGTTTGACCTCAATTCTGTGTGGTCTGCCGTCGGATCGGGCATTGCTGGAGTGAAATCCTAAGACGTAATAATGACCCAATTCCAAGTCCACGCGATCCAAAGCTTCGGCGAGATTATCCGTATTGAAAATGGGATATCCATTGGTTTGACTCGCCAACGATCGCAAGATGGTCGCATTCGTTTGGTTTTGAAACTGGGCCAGGTTGACCGTCGGGGTGCGGGACGGCCGAGCTGCTGAGATCGGATCCAATAAAGATGCGGAGTTGGTGGAAGACTCGGATCTGCCTCGGGCATCCAGTGTGAAAAAAGAGACATCGGATTTTCGCGCCACAGAAACCAAGGAATTAAAGTCGGCCAGGGTGTCTGACGGCACGGACATATCTTCAGTAAACAGAAGGATCGTCTTGCGTCCTCGAACAGGCTCCAAAGCGGAGCAGAGACTCTTCAGGCTGCGAAAGATGTCTAGCACCTGGGAGCGCAATTCCTTCGCACCGGTTGTATCGTCCACTAGAGGTGAACCCGTGCCAGCCACGTTAGCGTGGCGGATGGCCTCAATCACCTTCGCGGCGTCGTGCGTGAGAGGGGAAGTGATTTTCATCGACTGAACGTAAATGGCCACCGCCATTAAATCGTAGGGATGCATGTGCTGGCGCACGTATTTTTCAGCGGCATCGAGGACCAGTTTGCTGTCTGCGCCTCGGATGGTGTTCTGATCGAACAGCAAGACGACTACCTTACCACGCTGGGTCCTTTCATCAATGTCATTCAAACTAGAGGGGAGCGAGGATTTATCAGCCTCCTCACTGGCCACGTCGAAGGTACTGATCTGCTGCTCTTTGTCATCCTGAAAGATCCGAAAATCTTCCTTCTTGAGCCCTGCCATGGGCTTGCCTTTGTCGTCCAATACAACGACATCGACCAGCACCAAGTCCACAGCCACCCGCCACGTAGTGGTGTTTTCCTGCAATTTGGCCGAAGCGCTGTTTGATTGTGATCCGGAGGCGCGGAGGGCACATAGCAAGAGGATGAAAAAGCATTCAGCCCGCCGGAAACAGAGCGTTTTAATCTTCATGATGCAAGGACCTCACTCTGATTCGGAGTCTATCTCCAGATTTATCCCGAATTGCGAAGTAGAAGAACGGGGTGGAAATCAGAAACTGCGCCACTGTTTCCTCGATAACCTTTCCAAAAAGTGAGCTGGATTCATCTCCGAGCTCGAATCATTCTTGTTCGATCGAGACCGAGCCTCACGCGTAGGAGCCTATCCCAGCCCTGCAAGACTTCAATATCAGGAGTTGCCGGGCGGAACCGCTCATGGAATTTCAATGAGCTTGCTTTGTGAGCCCATTCTGGCTTGATTGCTCTCTCTTACCACGGCCTGGAGCTTATAGCGTCCAGGAGGAACATTGATTTCCGCTTGAGAGCTCAAACCATATTTCAGCATATTGCGATAGCTGGGATCTGTCAGCTTGAGATCGATGGCTTTTTCCAACCCATCCACAACCCGGCCATTCTCGTCGCTCGCCACCGTAACGATGTGAATCAGATTATCGTGCCGTGCCTCTTCTGCGGCAAACTTAATGGAACGAATGTCAACCTGGACTTGTATGCTGAGTTGGTAATGGGAATCATCCAGTCGAAATGAACTGTAAGAAAGCTGAACGGGAATACTGCTGATATCTCCCGGGGCGCGGAGAGCTTCCAGGACATCTTCCTTCTTGCGGCGCACAAAGGAGACTTCCTCTTTGGGGGCATAATAGCCCTGACGATAAGTGACCTGTACATCCGGCCGGTTCACTTCCAGCTTGATCCTATGATAACGGCCATCATTCCTCACGTCGGGCGTGGCATAAGAGAGCACATAGTTGTGAGCCTGCCGCTCGGCTATTCTTTTGAGTCCATCGTGCAGGTCATTGCTCCCGTGAGAAAAGTATCCTCCGGTGTCGGCGGCCAGTTGGGCCAAGGGTTCTTCCTGGGTCTTGAGTGAGGCAGCATGAAAGGCCATCTTTTGAGCAAGCGTGGTATGATCGGCATACATACTATCGGTGGCGGAGATATTTGTGGTGTACACTCCCCGGATATCAAGAGTGTTGACAGTGACACCTGACCTCAGCGCCTTATCAATGACTTCTTGCAAACTATACTGGGTCTCTGGAGAATAAAACCCTCCCGAAAGCAGAATCAGCGATTTATTCCCTTCATGAAATCGCAAGGAAGCGATGAATTGACGCAAAGAAGTGAGCAACAAGCCAATACGGTATTCTTTTTCCTGTGTATATCGAATTGCGATCCCGGGAATCTGTCTTTTAGCTTCTTGCAGGGCTGAGGCACGGCCTCGTGTCTCATAGATCACGCGGATCGCCTCGTCGCAGGATAGCATTTCGACCTCGGCCACACGAACCGCATCATCATCGGAGTACTCTGTGCTCTCTGGGGAGACAGCCCCCATCTGCTTGGCGATGCGAATGGCCTGTAAGTCAGTCAGCTTGGGGCATGTCGGCAGGTTGAGGGGGCGGCGGTTCAGCTTTGCCTGCATCTCTTCCAGTCGGCTCGAGAGTGTTCCCGCATCGCCGGAAAAAGGGAAACCGGCCAGCCTGGATGCAGCCGTCATGGCCACTTGATCACCCGGCCTCAGATCGCTGGAGATAAAAGTTCGAATTGCTTCAATCGCCGGGCGATATAACTCAACGGAGGGTTGGATCAGGTCATCCAGAAAAAAACAGACAAATCGCGGCTGGCTCGCCGGAGTTGCTCGGGGCGCTGCCGGCTCGATTCCAGGATGTTGAATCCCCGATTGTTGGATTTCCACCGTGGCCTTGTAGGGTTCCAGGGAAAAAGTGTGAATGGTTTGGAGCTTGCCATCGTCGTACACTCTGAAATCGTTGACAGTCAAGTCTTTTACCGGATTTCCCTGCTTATCTAGAACTGTGGCGTTTACTATGACTACGTCCACTGGAACTCGAAAAGTAAAAGGGGCCTCCTGTTTCTGGGATTTGGATCTTGCCGGATCCTGCTGAGGCTTCGTTTCAGCCAAAGAAACTGCGGCGGCGGTGGCTAGCAACAAACATCCCCTGGCGATTTGCCGTCGTATTTGGGGCCTCACGGGATGACTCCTTCGAACTCAGAAATCAACGATTCGATTGAAACTCCCTCGCTTACTGAGCCTCGTGTAATATGGTGACAATCCTGGATAGGGTAGGGGCACGGCGCGGCTCGGCCGGCTCTGGGGCACGGCACTATTGCTTCTCACGTTTACCTTGCATGGCCTGTTTAAAGAACTCACCGCTCTCAGTAAGTTTGTATGGATCCCACGATTGCAGCATCCTCGGTCCCCATTCGGGATCGAACACCCAGGCAATCCAGCTAATTCCTTTACCTTCCAAGTAACTGACAATTGCATCGCCGTAGCCGTCCTTATTGGTCACGAACCCGAACTCCGTGGCGACAACAGGGAATTGACTGGCAGCAAAGCCAAAATCCTCTTCCCACTTCGGTTCCCAGGGCTTTGGTCTTTTGTTTTGATACGGATGGGTTACATATCCAATACCCGCTGCCTCAATCGGATTAATGTGGAGCGGTGTCAAATCATAGGCCCAATCGAATCCCGCAACCAACGGTATGGTTTCTGTGTCGAAGGCCCTGATCACCCTGATAATGTCTTCGTTGATTTTTTTCCATTCGTCCCACGTGATTTGTCCGAGTTGATTCCTATATGAAGTAGGCTCATTGAATATCTCATAGAATGCGACGGTGTTGTTTCCCTGATAATGCCTGGCGATGGTCCGCCAGAAATCGAACGTTTCCGTGAGAGATGTGTTGTACATCGGATCCTGGAATAGGCCGGTTTTCAGGTTTCCGATTGAATGCCAGTCGATAATGATGTAGATGCCCAGTTCTGTGCACCATTCAACAGCTTGGTCGAGCAGTGCAAGGTACTTTACGGGAGTTCTCTCACGCCATGCAATCGGGTGAACCGGAATCCGAACAACCCCTGTGCCCATTTCTTTTACTTGCACGAAATGCTCTCTGTTCCAATGCCCTTGGTTTTCAATCTTATCCGGATCTGATATGGAGAGTCCGCGGAAGAGTATTGTGTTCCCTTGCGGATCGACAAACTTGTTTCCCTTTACTGCAATCAGGGGAAGTTTCTTTGCATTGGGGCTGTTTAGAGGACGGATGAAATTCCTATCGTTCCACCACCTATGAAACTGCTTCGTTTCGGGGGCCTGTCTTTCCTGCGCAAATGTCGATTGATAACAGACCGTCAATGCCAGACAGACAGCAGGAATGCTGATCGAATATCTCATTGTTAGCCTCGCTGTGAATCGTCAGAACACCTCGAATCAAACTATTTAGGTGCTTCTTGCGAAATCGCAAGCAAAGTCGGTGCAAAGCCCAGCCCCAAGGCTCAGATCATTTCTGGTAGCGAAATGTCCCAGGCGTACATGGGCTGGAGAATCAACCGCATGAGCACACCGAGAAGCAGTTTAGCACGATTGAATTGCCTATGATAAGCATGCCGTCGCATAGGGGGCAATTCGAAGCAAAAGCTCGTCCAATCTGTGGAGATCCATGTCCGATTTTTGTCTCCGCGTCTCGGGCCCTTCGCCGTTTGCTTGTTGGCTGCGGCCACAAAGCTGCGCTGTCTTTTTGTGTTGTCCGTTGGCAGATTGACTTTTACTCTTAGTTGCACGCATCGTATGGCGTTTGATGCAATAGCCTGTGAATGAACCGCCCAGTGGTCTGGCTCGTAAAAGCTATTCCATTTACTCGGCAACCCGGAAAATGCATCTGGACATGCAAAGGAAGATGAGAGCCACGGCCGCTTAGGAAGGGTACGGCCTAGAGCTTGACGTCGAGGGCACGGGCGATTGCCGGAGCGGCACGTGCCGGTTGTTTTTGGGATGCTGGAAGTGCAAGATCAGATTGCTGACCCCGACAAACGCCTGATTTGTGCCTGGAGGTTGCGTATTATGAAAGGTTTCTCCCTAAAGTTCCTGACTTTTTTGAGCTTTGGCATTCTCCTTCGAGCGGGATCTACATCCTTCCAGGATTCTGCGCTCGGATCGTTCGGCGGGCATGGTGACATCGGCGCCATCGGTAAGCCCGGCTCGGTTGTATATGATGCCGAGCGAAAAGACTACATCGTTGCCGGCGGCGGGGAGAACATGTGGTTTGCCAACGACGCGCTGCACTTTGTCTGGAAACGAGCGTCGGGCGACGTCTCGTTCGCCGCGGACATCCGCTGGATCGGCGCGGGCGGAAACGCGCACCGCAAGGCCTGCTTGCTCATCCGCCAGAGCCTCGATCCCGATTCGTCCTATGCCGATGCCGTCGTTCACGGCGACGGCCTCACGTCGATTCAATGCCGGGAGGAGCGCGGCGGTCCGACACGCGAGATCCAATCCAGCATCAAGGCGCCGCGAAGAGTTCGAATCGAGAAAGAGGGCGGCTATGTTTTCATGTCGATTGCTCGCGAGAACGAAGAGCTTCATGCTGCCGGCGGCTCGTTCAAGATCAAACTCAGCGAGCCGTTCTTCATCGGGCTGGGCGTCTGCGCCCACGACAACAATGTGCTGGAGAAAGCCGTTTTCTCAGACGTCGAAATCACGAGCGGACAACCAAAAGCCGCCGGTAGGGCAGTGCTGGAAAGCACGCTGGAAACGGTTGCGGTCGCTTCAAAGGATCGGCGCGTGATTTATCACACGCGCGCTCGAATTGAAGCTCCCAATTGGTCGCGCGATGGGAGATACCTTCTTTTCAACCGCGACGGCCACATTTACAGGCTGCCGGTTATTGGTGGTGAACCTCAACTGCTCGACACCGGATTTGCCACTCGCTGCAACAATGACCATGGCCTATCGCCCGACGGCACGCAGCTGGCCATCAGCGACCAGTCCCAGGAGCGCAGGTCGATCATCTATATCCTGCCAATTGCCGGAGGAACGCCACGCCGCATCACTCCCCTTGGTCCATCCTACTGGCACGGCTGGTCGCTGGACGGCAAAACCTTGGCTTTCTGTGGCGAACGGAACGGCGAGTTTGACATCTACACCATCCCAGCGGACGGCGGCGAAGAAAGACGATTGACGACGGCGCCCGGCTTGGATGATGGCCCCGATTATTCACCCGACGGCCAATACATCTATTTCAACTCGGAGCGGACGGGGACGATGCAAATCTGGCGGATGAATGCCGACGGCGGCCTTCAGCAGCAGGTCACCTCCGACGGCTACAACAACTGGTTCCCGCATCCTTCGCCCGACGGCAAATGGATTGTTTTTCTTTCGTACGAAAAAGACGTTAAAGGGCACCCGGAGAATAAGGACGTCATACTCCGGCTCATGCCCGCAGGCGGAGGCGAGGTTCAAGTGCTGGCCAAGCTCTTCGGGGGACAGGGCACAATCAACGTGCCCTCCTGGTCGCCCGACAGCCGCAATCTGGCCTTCGTGAGCTATAGGTTGATCAATCCCTGATCCGATCGATCTGAACAGGTTCCGGTTGCTGCGCATGAAGACGGTCAGGCTGGCACGCTGCCCCATAAACAAGCGTTCAGAGCCGCGATCGAGGGGAGCGGGATCACCTAACATGAAGGCCAGGCTTTTCTCCAATCAGGGTCTTGCTGATCTGTGCTGGAAAAGGGATCGAATCAAGTTAAGGCAGCCCGCTCGCTTCGCTCGCGGCTCTGACATGACGTTTAAGGGCCACGACCATCGGGTAATGGAACATCCTTGAGGGGTTTTCAGGGGAGTTGGCCATGCACCGGGGGTGTGCCCCTGCGCATGAAAAAACCTTTATTACAGTGGGGGCGGGCTTTAGCCCGCGCCCCTATAGCCCTAAGAAAGAACCGGGCTAATCATTGCTCGTATCTATCTGAGTTGAAGGTGCTCGCGTTCAATGACTGATTCACCTGATGAAGTCACGCGGACGGGCTGAAGCCCGTCATCACTGAAGCAGGGGGGTTTTCAGGGGAGTCCACGAGGAGTTTAAGATTGTTTCTCTGACGTTTTTGTAGCTTGAGTATTGGGTTCCGACTTGTCCGGATTGGGAGATGTTCCCCAACCCTTTAATGATGAGGTTATCCATGACCAGACTCTGTTTAACCGTTGCGCTCATCGTAATCCTGTCCACACCATTTGCGTATGCCCAGGAATCGCGCGCCGTTTCTCCGGATGGCAACGTCGAAATCAGTCTCGCCGTTCAAAGCGGTGCCGATAGCACCGGTCCGATTTTTTATCAGGTGTCTTATCAAGGCCGGCAGGTGCTGATGCCTTCGCGGCTGGGACTCGAAGTGCAAAACCAGCCGGCCCTTGGAGACCGCATGCGAATTGTGTCTTCGAGGAGCGGCGAAGCAGACGAGACGTACCGCATGCCGCACGGCAAGTCAAACCCCGTCAGGAATCACTACCGGTCTCTTACGGTCGAGCTGGAGGAGGCCGGGGGCCCCGCTCGAAAGCTGGTTATCGAGCTGCGAGCCTATGACGACGGCGTCGCATTCCGCTACCTCGTGCCCAAACAGAACGGTATTCGCGAAATGAGGCTCATCCGGGAAAAGACCGAGTTCAGGGTAAGCCGAGAGGGAACGGCCTATCCGCTCATCCTGGATGGTTTCAGGACTTCTTATGAAGCCAACTATGTCGCGCTCCCTTTGAGCGGAATTAGGAAAGATGCATTGATTGCTCTTCCGTTCCTGACGGAGATCCCCGGCGTCGCTTGGATCGCCGTGACTGACGCGTACCTGGAGAACTATCCGGGGATGTACCTGTCACGTTCCTCGGCGAATCCGCTGACGCTCGAGGCACAACTGGCGCCGAGAATCGATGAGCCTGGACTGGCAGCCATCCGGGAAACGCCCTGCGCATCTTCCTGGAGAGTGGTAATGGTCGGCAAGACTCCAGGCCGCCTGATTGAATCGAACCTCGTGATCAACCTCAATCCTCCCTTGGCGCTTCAAGGCGACTCCTGGATTAAGCCCGGCAAAACCGCCTGGAACTGGTGGTCGGGCAGCGTTGCCAAGGGTGTGGATTTCCAGCCGGGAATGAATACCGCGACCATGAAGCATTACATCGACTTCGCTGCCGAAGCAAAGCTGGAGTATATGCTGATCGACGCGGGCTGGTCGGTTGCACAGAGCCGAACCGAGAGCGACATCACCCGCACGATCCCGGCGATAGACATGCCTGAGATCATTCGCTACGCCGCCTCGAAGAACGTGAAGGTGTGGCTGTGGGCGCATTGGACCGCGGTCGACCACCAGATGGATGATGCGTTTCCGCTGTACGAGAAGTGGGGGATTGCCGGCGTAAAAATCGATTTCATGGATCGCGACGACCAGTGGATGGTGCAGTTCTACCGCCGCGTAGCCCGCAAAGCGGCCGAATGCCACCTCATGATCGATTTTCACGGCGCCTTCAAGCCGACCGGCCTGCGACGCACCTATCCAAATGTGATGACTCACGAAGGAGTCATGGGCCTCGAATACCTGAAGTGGAGTGCCCGCGTCACACCCGATCACAACGTTACCTTGCCGTTCACGCGCATGCTTGCCGGGCCTATGGATTACACGCCGGGAGGCTTCAACAATGTCACTCCTGCGGATTTCGAGCCTAGGGGCAGGGAACCCATGACGCTCGGCACTCGCGCTCATCAGATTGCCCTTTATGTTGTTTTCGAAAGCGCCCTGCAAATGGTCTCCGATTATCCCGGGGCCTACCGGGGCGAGAAGGAGTTGGATTTCATAAGCAGGGTTCCGGCCAGCTGGGACGAAACACGAGTCCTTGCAGGACAGCCTGCGGACTTCATCGCCATAGCTCGCAGAAAAAGCGCGGAATGGTTCGTGGGGTGCCTGACCGGATCCAAAGCGCGGACCATCCAGATTCCGCTCGACTTTCTGCCCGAGGGTGAATTCCGGGCGGAGATTTACTCGGACGCCCCTGACGCCGCTGAGTTGCCGAAAAAAACCGTCAAGGAGGAGCGCAGCGTGCGCAGAGATACGCAGCTGACAGTGCGGATGGCGCCGGGCGGCGGCCAGGCGATGCGAATTTTTCCCGGGACTCAGCGTTAGAAATGGAGCCGGCGCGTAGGAAATAGGCAAATGGGACAATGCATCTGTCTTCCGTTTCGGATTTGTGAGCGCCGCGCTGGCAGCCTGGCCCGACCTGACACCGATCGCAAGCTGTAGTGCTTGGGGAAGACCTTCCGAGATCTGCGGGATATGAGATTGGTGAGAGAGTAGCCTGTCGCCGAGCTCTTCAATTATTCGCGGCAGACCGTGATTGGCGGTTGGAGACGAGGTGCAGCAACCTACTGCCACTCCGCTTGCTGCCGTGCCAATCCTGCCCAGGCGTGAATCCTTGATTTCCCATAAGAGTGGTAGAGGGGGAGAACCTTTCTGCAAACAGCGGCTGGAAACGACGATCTTCCTCGAGCAGCTTGGCAAGTTCATCTGCAGGCATAGGCCTGCCGGGAAGCCAACCCTGTACTTCATCACACCCCTGTTCCCTGAGAAACTGCAATTGTTTCTCGGTATCGACTCCTTCCGCGATTACCTTCAGTCTCAGGCTGCTCGCCATCGCAATTATGGCCGTCGCTATGGCCCGGTCGTCCGGGTTGTCGGCCAGGTCCGCCACGAAGGATCGGTCAATCTTCAGAGAATCCACGGCGAAGCGCTTCAACCGGCTCAGAGAGGAATAGCCTAAGCCGAAATCATCAATCGAAATCGTCACCCCCAGCGCCCTCAATTCTCGTAACGACCTGTCTGCCTCTTCCTCGTTCTGCATGATCGCGCTTTCGGTAATCTCCAACTCAAGCCAGCTGGCTTCCAGGTTTGTCTCCTGCAGGACCTGCGAAACCATCTGTGCCAGGTCCTTTTGTCTGAGCTGAACGGCGGATAGATTTACAGCTATGGGAACGGGAGGAAGACCATTCCGCTGCCATGCTGAAATCTGCGCACACACTGTGCGCAATACCCATTCACCCATGGGTTTGATCAGCCCTGTTTCCTCAGCCAGCATAATAAACTCTGCGGCTGTCAGAAGCCCCCTGGTCGGGTGCTGCCAGCGAATCAGTGCTTCTGCGCCCATGAGGGTCCCCATTCTTGTGTCTGCTTTCGGCTGATAGTAGACCCTGAATTCTTCGCGCCGGAGGGCCTTTCGCAAGTCATTCTCCATGGATAGTTTTTGCGGAGACGTCTGGTTCATGGATTGCGAGTAGAAATGGTAGCTGCTCCTTTCGTTGGCCTTGGCATAAAACATCGCAGTGTCGGCGTTTTTCAGAAGCGTGTCTGCATCAGTTCCATCGAGCGGGTAGATGCTGATGCCGACACTGGCCGCAATTGAGACCTCGTGCCCATCCAGCGCAAACGGGCTGGCAAATGCTTGGAGTAGACGTTCTGCGACTCCACCTGCCTCCTGCGGACCGTCGATGCCTGTCATCATCACGGTGAACTCGTCCCCACCAAAGCGCCCAATCACGACGTCCTTTTCATTCGCTCCACGATCCTCCATTCGTACGTTTGCCGCCAGACGAGCCCCAACACTTTGGACCAGCAGGTCGCCTACGCAGTGACCATACGTGTCATTGATACGCTTGAAATTGTCCAGATCGAGAAACATCAAGGCAATATTCTGGTTGTATTGCTGCGAAGAGGCGATTGCTTGATCGAGTTGTTGTTTGAAGAGCACACGGTTGGGCAGCGACGTCAGACTATCGTAGTAGGCCAGGGAACGGACCTCCTGGACTTTGTTCAGATAGGTTTTGTAAGTGAAATAGACGGCCAGTACGGCAGGCACGGCTACTGCAAACACCTGGGGTGTTATCGAGCCGATAGTAGCGGCGACAAGCCCTGCTGCCCCCGCACCCGCAAAGTACGTAATGGAGGTCCAGAGGAAGCCGTCCAGCCAGATTTCAAACACGTTTTTGCGCGATTCAAGTGCAACGATGATGGCGACGGTGCCGGAGTTGCAGAGATAGTGGGTGAAAGCCAGAACACCCAATGGGAAGAAAATGTCGTAAGTGGAGTGCAGAGGTCTGGAGTAGAGCGGTCCCTGCCCAAGCAAGTGGAAGAAGATGGTTCCACCGACCAGGGCCGAAATCGCCAGGGCTCCCATGTTGAAACACGCGTACTGTAAGCGGCGCGCTTTTGTGCGACAGCGCAGGGATGAAACAAGTCCATCCAGAACCGCAGTGATGATGCCGGCGGCAGGTCCGAAAAGAATAACGTTGGTAAAATAGAGGGTATCAACAATCGAGATCTTTGAGTTTACCGTTGGAATCTTGATCGAGAAGATGCTGGTGACGATCGTCAGGGCAGCGAGGATGATCCACTGGTGATTTGTGCCCGGCTTCAGCAGCTGCCAGGCGGCGTATAGAATCGCGATACCGCCCAGGCCGATGATGGAATACATGTAGGGGATGAATGCCGGATGGCGCAATTTGGCCTGGGAAGCCAGGTTCATCCCTGTCGGTCCCTTCAAAGTAGCCCCTCATTGCATTTATGGATGTGAAGCGGCAGGGTCGCCGGCCCCGGTGCAAGAGCCGGCGACCCCAGGACAGAGGAGGATATCACCCGCTACTCATCATCAGGTGGGTAGAACCAGTCACCCGGCTGGCCTATGGTCACGTCTGGCGCGTCGCCATCTTCGCCATACGCTATTACTGTGCTCGAATCCCCCAGCGTAAACGGATTTGCGAAGAGCCAGAACCACTTCGGTTTCAGAATGCCGCGAACCGCGCGCGCGCCAATATGAGCACCGAGGATTTGGGTTCCATCGAGAGTGACGCCCGTCGTACCCAGAACGCCATCGCCCCACACGACCCCATCGTCGAGTGCCTGCGCCTTGTACATCATCAGGCTATCGCCCCAGATTACGCCGTCATCCTGACCCCAGAGGACGCCGTCACCCCAGATGACGCCGTCACCCCAGATAACGCCGTCACCCCAGATGACGCCGTCACCCCAGATGACGCCGTTACCCCACGTAAGGCCCCCACCCCAACGAACGCGAGCCCCTGCGATCGTGTCGTAAGGGTGCACAGCGGAGTGATTGAGGATCATCAGCGCTCCATACGCCAACGACCTGAAATTGAGCGAGACTGAAGCCGCTAGCCGCACGGCGCCCACCGTGTTCAGAAGCCCATTCCCCTGCTCGAGTAGATTGGGCGTCCTCAGGCGCTGAGCGGTATAGGTGAGAAGCGCCTTGACCATGTTGGGCGTCAGCGAGGGGTTTGCTTCCAGCATCAATGCAACCGTGCCCGATACCACCGGTGCTGCCATGCTGGTCCCACTCAGCATGAAATAGTCAGCGGCCGCCCCAGGGGGATTGGCATATACCCGGTTGGCGGGATAGTTGGTGTACAGATAACTATTGGGATTGGCGCAGGAGATAATCTTGTTCCCCGGCGCCACGAGATCGGGCTTCAGCACTCCGTCGATCGGGGTTGGCCCGCGCGAGCTGTAGGTCGCAACCGTATCGTCTGCGCGTGAAACCGTGCCCCAGGTATCCGCTGCGCCGACGGTGATGGCGGCAGGGGCATTGCCCGGGCTGGTAATGCCCCCATAGACAGTCCCGAGGCGGTTCTTGCCGTAGTTCCCTGCGGCGACCACGACGACCATTCCGTTGCTCACGCACGCCTCGACCGCCTGGCACAACGGGTCCGTCTTGTACGACTCGTAGACGGGATGCCCCAGCGAGAGATTGATCACACGGATGTTGGCAGTGTCTTTGTTGTCGATACACCAATCCAGCGCATCGAGAACGTCGCTCGTCGCGCCGCCTCCAGTGGCATCCAGTACTTGTAGATCCAGGAGATTCGCTCCGGGGGCAATGCCTTTGTACTGGGCACTGTACCCAGTCCCGGGCAATGACCGCTGTCCAGTACCTGCGATTATCCCCGCAACATGGGTCCCGTGGCCGTACTGATCACCGGAAATGGAGGCGAAGGAGTGCTGGTAAACGACCTGGCTTGCCAGATCGGGAACCCCGGCAATGCCCGAGTCAACCACCGCAACACCCACGCCGCTGCCGGTATAGCCCGGAGCGCTATTCCACACCTGGTCTGCCCCTATGGCGACTGCGGTTGTGGACAGGTGCCTTTTAACCGGCCAATCGATGGAGATCCTGTCCACCAGTGGATTGCTGGCGAGCAGCATCAGGGTTATGAAGTTCACCCGTGCCGAAATGGCCGGCATGTGAATATATCCTTTCATCGGCGTGCCGGCCGATTTGGTGATGATATTCACCCATTGGTTAATTAGCTTATTATTGTTCCCCCCCCAGCCGTTGCCCTTGGGTTGGTTGGCATCCTTGAACTGGATGATCACATCAAGAGTCTGTCCCGGCTTGAACATGGACGCGTTAAGACCCTGGAGCGCCGACTCCAGCTTTTGGAAGCCTGTCGGTTTGTTCGCGGCTTTGCTCGACTGACCCAGCGCGCAGACGGCAACGAGAAGCAGTGCCAGAGTTCCAGCGATCCACTTCCTTGTCATCCACTTTCCAGGTTTCTCAGAAGTTCGATGTTTAATCATTGTCTTGACTCCACAGGTTAGATTCGGTTAAATCTCAAAACTTCAAAGAGCGCCCCCCTACCTCTGCGGATAAAACCAGGCTCCCGGAGGTCCGACACGAATTCCGGTTACAACGCCCGTTTCACCGTGGGCCAGGATATCGACAGCTGAATCAGTAATGGAGTAGGGATCCACAAAACCGGAATACCACTTCGAAAGGGTAAGACTTAGAATTCCATTAGTGCCGACTGTAGCACCATAACTCCATATCAAGTTGTTATTGAGAAGGATGCTGCTTCCCCACAGGATTCCATCTCCCCACAGAATTGCATTCCCAAGGGCCGGTTGCTTGTTCACCATCAGGGGGTCGTCCCACTTGGAGGAGTAGGTGCCATGGAGGACTGCATCGCCCCAGAGAATTGCCTTGCTCCAATCGGCGTCGCCCCACAGGATTGCATCTCCCCACAGGATTGCGTCACCCCAAAGAATCGCATCACCCCACAGGATCGCGTCCCCCCACAGAATTGCTTCACCGGCGATGGTGCTGTAGGGCTTGACAGAGGATGGATTCAGAATCCAGGGTGCCCCTGGCTTGGCCGCGATACTGCTGTTAATGACTAGCGCGCGCGCGAGCCGCACCGCGCCCTCGGCATTCAGATATCCATTGCCCTGCTCCAGAATGCTGGGACCGGTCCGGCGTTCCGCGGTGTACGCGAGAATGGCTTTTACCATATTGGGAGTGAGTGCGGGATTGGCTTGGAGCATCAAGGCCACTGTCCCGGAAACCACTGCAGCTGCCATGCTCGTCCCGCTTAGTGTAAAGTAAGTGCAGGCAATTTTAGCGGTTGGCGACACAACCACGTTGGAAGGATAATTCAATACGAGAGTGACATTTGGGATGGAATCTGAAACAACTTTGTTCCCGGGCGCTACGATGTCCGGCTTGATCAACCCGTCGATGGCCGTTGGGCCTTTGGAACTATAGCTGGCAACCTTGTCATCGGAGCGCGTGTCTGTTCCGAAGGTATCCACCGCCCCCACCGTGATGGCTGCGGGATCGTTGCCGGGGCTGGTAATGCCGCCGTACACGGCGTTTCCGTATTGGTCCTTGCCATAGTTGCCGGCCGACACCACAACCACCATGCCGTTACTGACGCACGCTTCAACCGCCTGACAGAGTGGGTCCGTCTCGTACGACTCATACACGGGGTGGCCCAATGAGAGGTTGATAACTTTGATGCTGTATTTGGACTTGTTCTGGATGCACCAGTTGAGGGCCGCGATTACATCGCTCGTTGTACCCGTCCCATATGCATCCAAGACCCTCAGACTTAAAAGCTTGCAGGAAGGTGCAATACCCTTGTACGTGTCGTCGAATCCATTGTTTGTTCCGGAGTTCGTGCCGGACCCGGCGATGATTCCACCCACGTGAGTGCCGTGACCGTAATTGTCGGAGGAATCGCCGTTCCCAGTAATAAAGCTCTTGCTTAGGGATGTCTTTCCTGCCAAGTCCCAAACTTTGATTTTGTCGTTACCTATGCCGGAATCAATCACTGCGACTACAACGTTATTTCCTGTTATAGATGGTGAGCCCGTCCAGACCTGGTTGGCACCGATGGCGCGCGCTGTGCGTCCCAAGCTTCCCTGGACAGGATGGTCGAGTGAGATGCGCGCGACGCGAGGGTCCCGTGCCAAGCGCTCGAGCGCTTGCCGATTTACCCGGGCCGTTATTATCGGCAGATGCGAGTAGGAAAGTTCAGGCACGCTCCCGGATTCATAGATCGCCCGAGCGCGGCCGTGTACAACATCCCCATTCTCTCCCTGCATCCGAGGAGCGCTCAAATCACCGTCCGCAGCTGCGGGCTCCACAAATTGAACGATCACCGGTATGGTGGCGGCGTTCGGAAGCGTAGCGTCCCGTTCAAGTGCGCACAGTACCGGCTCCATCTTTTCGACTTCGCGCGCCGTGTCCACTCGGAATTGCTGTCTGGATTGACTGAAGAGCGAAACGCTCAGGATGCATATCGCGCCCAACGTGAGCACAAACCCCGTGCTCCTTATCGATGACCTCATATGTGAATCTCTTTTCATCAAGCACCCCCCCAGGGAGGAGTTAAGATGACAATGCGGGTTTCCCGCACCGACTGGTAAACGTTACCAAGTAGAAGCTACGCGAGAAGAAGCGCTCATGCAGAGTTGCGAGGTTTGGGGAGCCCTCCAGGTTTCTCTGCTTTCTATCTTGGGACAAGTACAATCTAGAGGAATTCGACGCTCGACAAAATGGTATAAGTGGACCAATTTTTGTGGTCTAAGTAGACGGTCTTTTGTGATGAATGGATGGGAGGAAAGTCGGGGAGCAAGCGGCACATTTGTGCCACCGATGGGCAACTTCCGGTATTTCAAGTGGTTGTGGACAGGGAGTCGTTGGGCTTGGCAAAGCACCTGAAGCAGCCACGAATTCCACGAATTGCACGAAACCTGAATTATCGGCTGCAATCTCGTCCCATTCGTGAAATTGGTGGCTGTCTTTGATTTGTGCAATTCGTGGAATTCGTGGCTGCTTCTCTAATGCCGTCGGAACGGCAGAACCTTTTCGGGTCTCACCGCAAAGGGTCGTGCTTGGGGAAGACCTTCCGAGATCTGCGGGATATGAGATTGGTGAGAGAGCAGCCTGTCGCCGAGCTCTTCAATTATTCGCGGCAGACTGTGATTGGCGGTTTGAGACAAGTCGCAACTTGCGGTCGCTCCGCTTGCTGCCATGCCCATCTTGCCCGGGCGTGAATCCTTGACTCCCCACAACAGCCGCAGTAGAAGAAGAGAGGGTGTCAGTCGCAAAGAGCGGCTGGGAACGACGATCTTCCTCGAGCAGCTTGGCAAGTTCATCTGCAGGCATAGGCCTGCCGGGAAGCCAACCCTGTACTTCATCACACCCCTGTTCCCTGAGAAACTGCAATTGTTTCTCGGTCTCGACACCTTCAGCGATTACCTTCAGTCTCAGGCTGCTCGCCATCGCAATTATGGCCGTCGCTATGGCCCGGTCGTCCGGGTTATCGGCCAGGTCCGCCACGAAGGATCGGTCAATCTTCAAAGCATCCACGGCGAAGCGCTTCAATCGGCTCAGAGAGGAATAGCCTAGGCCGAAATCATCAATCGAAATCGTCACCCCCAGCGCCCTCAATTCTCGTAACGACCTGTCTGCCTCCTCCTCGTTCTGCATGATCGAGCTTTCGGTGATCTCCAACTCAAGCCAGCTGGCTTCCAGGTTTGTCTCCCGCAGGATCTGGGAAACCATCTGTGCCAGGTTCTTTTGCCTGAACTGAATGGCGGATAGATTTACAGCTATGGGGATGAGAGAAAAACCATTGCGCCGCCAGGCCGAAACCTGTGCACACGCTGTGCGCAATACCCATTCACCCATGGGTTTGATCAGCCCTGTTTCCTCAGCCAGCATAATGAACTCTGCGGCTGGCACAAGCCCCCTGGTCGGGTGCTGCCAGCGAATCAGTGCTTCTGCACCCGTGAGGGTCCCTGTTCTTGTGTCTGCTTTCGGCTGATAGTAGACCCTGAATTCCCCGCGCCGGAGGGCCTTTCGCAAGTCATTCTCCATGGATAGTTTTTGCGGAGACGTCTCGTTCATGGATTGCGAGTAGAAATGGAAGCTGCTCCTTTCGTTATCCTTGGCATGAAACATCGCAGTGTCGGCGTTTTTCAGAAGTGTGTCTGCATCAGTTCCATCGAGCGGGTAGACGCTGATACCGACACTGGCTGCAATTGAGACTTCCTGTCCCTCCAGCGCAAACGGGCTGGCAAATGCTTGGAGTAGACGTTCTGCGACTCCGCCTGCCTCCTGCGGACTGTCGATGCCTGTCATCATCACGGTGAACTCGTCCCCACCAAAGCGCCCAATCACAATGTCCTTTTCGTTCGCTCCACGATCCTCCATTCGTACGCTTGCCGCCAGACGAGCCCCAGCACTTTTGACCAGCAGGTCGCCTACGCAGTGACCATACGTGTCGTTGATGCGCTTGAAATTGTCCAGATCGAGAAACATCAAGGCAATATTCTGATTGTTTTGCTGCGAAGAGGCGATTGCTTGATCGAGTTGTTGTTTGAAGAGCACACGGTTGGGCAGCGAGGTCAGGCTGTCATAGTAGGCCAGGGAACGGACCTCCTGGACTTTGTTCAGATAGGTTTTGTAAGTGAAATAGACGGCCAGTACGGCGGGCACGGCTATTGCAAACACCTGGGGTGTTATTGAGCCGATAGTAACGGCGACAAGCCCTGCTGCCCCCGCACCCGCAAAGTACGTAATGGAGGTCCAGAGGAAGCCGTCCAGCCAGATTTCAAACGCGTTTTTGCGCGATTCAAGCGCAACGATGATGGCGACGGTGCCGGAGTTGCAGAGATAGTGGGTGAAAGCCAGAACACCCAATGGGAAGAAAATGTCGTAAGAGGAGTGCAGAGGTCTGGAGTAGAGCGGTCCCCGCCCAAGCATGTGGAAGAAGATGGTTCCACCGACCAGGGCCGAAATCGCCATGGCTCCCATGTTGAAACACGCGTACTGCAAGCGGCGCGCTTTTGTGCGACAGCGCAGGGATGAAACAAGTCCATCCAGGACCGCAGTGATGATGCCGGCGGCAGGTCCGAAAAGAACGACGTTGGTAAAATAGAGGGTATCAACAATCGAGATCTTGGAGTTTACCGCTGGAATCTCGATCGAGAAGATGCTGGTGACGATCGCCAGAGCAGCGAGGATGGTCCACTGGTAATTCGTACCCGGCTTCAGCAGCTGCCAGGCGGCGTATAGAATCGCGATACCGCCCAGGCCGATGATGGAATACATGTAGGGGATGAATGCCGGATGCCGCAGTTTTGGCTGGGAAGCCAGGTTCATCCCTGTCGGTCCCTTCAAAGTAGCCCCTCATTGCATTTATGGATGTGAAGCGGCAGGGTCGCCGGCCCTGGTGCAAGAGCCGGCGACCCCAGGACAGAGGAGGATATCACCCGCTACTCATCATCAGGTGGGTAGAACCAGTCACCCGGTTGGCCTATGGTCGCGTCTGGCGCGTCGCCATCTTCACCGTACGCCATAATCGTGCTCGAATCCCCCACCAGCGTAGACGGATTTGCGAAGAGCCAGAACCACTTCGGTTTCAGGATGCCACGGACCCCGCGCGCGCCAACGTGAGCACCAATGATTAGGGTTCCATTGAGAGTGACGCCCGTCGTATCCAGGACGCCATCGCCCCACACAACACCATCGTCGAGTGCCTGCGTTTTGTACATCAGCATGCTATCACCCCAGATCACGCCGTCATCTTGACCCCAGAGAACGCCGTCACCCCAGATGACGCCATCGCCCCAGATGACGCCGTCACCCCAGATTACCCCGTCATCCTGACCCCAGAGTACACCGTTACCCCACGTAAGCCCCCCACCCCAACGAGTGCGAACGCCTGCGATCATGTCGTAAGGGTGCACAGCGGAATGATTGGGAATCATCAGCGCTCCATACGCCAACGACCTGAAATTGAGCGAGACTGAAGCCGCCAGCCGCACCGCGCCCACCGCATTCAGAAGGCCGTTCCCCTGCGCAAGCAGGTTGGGCACCTTCATCCGCTCGGCTGTATAGGTGATGATCGCCTTTACCATGTTGGGCGTCAGCGAGGGATTTGCTTCCAGCATCAATGCGACCGTACCCGACACCACCGGTGCTGCCATGCTGGTCCCACTCAGCATGAAATAGTCATCGTTCGACCCATGAGGGCTGTGTACCCGGTTGGCGGGATAGTTCGTGTAGAGATAACTATTGGGATTGGCGCAGGAGATAATCTTGTTTCCCGGCGCCACGAGATCGGGCTTCAGCACTCCGTCGATTACGGCTGGCCCGCGCGAGCTGTAGGTCGCAACCGTATCGTCTGCGCGTGAATCCGTGCCCCAGGTATCCGACGCGCCGACGGTGATGACCGCAGGATCATTGGCCGGGCTGGTTATACCCCCATAGACAGTCCCAAAACGGTTTTTGCCGTAGTTACCTGCCGCGACCACAACGACCATCCCGTTCCTTACGCACGCCTCGACCGCCTGGCACAACGGGTCCGTCTTGTATGACTCGTAGACGGGATGTCCCAGCGAGAGATTGATTACACGGATGTTGGCAGTATCTTTGTTATCGATGCACCAATCCAGCGCATCAAGAACGTCGCTCGTGGCTCCCCCTCCGGTGGCATCCAGTACTTGTAGATCCAGGAGCTTGGCCCCGGGGGCAATCCCTTTGTACTGGACACTGTAGTCGCTTCCCGGTAGTGACTGCTGTCCAGTACCTGCGATTATCCCGGCAACATGGGTTCCATGGCCGTACAGGTCACCCGAAGTGGAGGCGAAGGAGTGCTGGTAAACGATCTGGCTTGCCAAATCGGGAACACCGGCAATGCCCGAGTCGATCACCGCAACCTTTACCCCGTTACCGGTGTATCCGGGAGCGTCATTCCATACCTGGTTCGCCCCTATGGCGACTGCGGTTGTGGACAGGTGCCTTTTAACCGGCCAATCGATGGAGATCCTGTCCACCTGCGAATCGCTCGCGAGCAGCATCAGGGTTATGAAGTTCACCCGTGCCGAAATGGCCGGCATATGACTCCATCCCTTTTTCGGCGTGCCGGCCGATTTGGAGATGACACTCAACCATTGCTGAATCAGCTTATTATTGTTGAGCCCCCAGCCCCAGCCTTTGCCCTTGGTTTTGTCGTCACCCTTGAATTGGATGATCACATCAAGAGTCTGTCCCGGCTTGAACATGGACGCGTTAAGACCCTGAAGCGCCGACTCCAGCTTCGCGAAGCCTGTCGGTTTGTTCGCGGCTTTGCTCGACTGGCCCAGCGCGCAGACGGCGACGAGGAGCAGCGCCAAAACTCCAGCGACCCACTTCCTTGTCATCCAGTTTCCCGGTTTCCTAAAAGGCCGATTTTTAATCATTGTTTTGACTCCACAGGTTAGATTTGGTTGAATCTTAAAACATCAAAGAGCGCCCCCTACCTCTGCGGATAAAACCAGGCTCCCGGAGGTCCGACACGAATTCCGGTTACAACGCCCGTTTCACCGTGGGCCAGGATATCGACAGCTGAATC